>Ga0116227_10000449_pt1 | contig 79906 bp, 52 predicted proteins | sample S1TSphgellanicum_FD_89693 | JGI IMG/M metagenome (GOLD analysis project Ga0116227, IMG submission 89693) | Host-associated microbial communities from peat moss isolated from Minnesota, USA - S1T2_Fb - Sphagnum magellanicum MG | ecosystem: Host-associated > Plants > Peat moss > Unclassified...
GGAGGAGGGGGTGGTGGAGGCGGAGGCGGAGGCGGTGGCGGCGGGAAGTGAACCCGATGGTCCGACCCTTGTTGCATCGTCGAGCAAATTTGCAGGTAACGAAGCACAAAAACACGAGTGAGACTTGCAAAAAATTCTTCCATTCCTCTCTGTCTTTCTTGCACGATCCTCGAGTCCAAATCGTTGCAATTTCATTACGGTAGATTGAACAGTTTCGACATCGCAAACTCTACGAGTAAAATGCGTGCAATGATACTTACTTTTTTCTTTCTTTTTATCTGTCTCGCTTGCATGGGACTTTCTCAAGTCTAAACAGTTGCAATTTATCGCGGTTGATTGAACAGCTTGGACGTCAGAAACTCTACGACAGCGTCGGCGTCAGGAAAGAACTCGACGAGAGCATCAAGGCTCCGGAGCAGCTGTTGCATGATTCATGGACACGTCTCTTAATTACAATTTGTCGTTTCTTTCGAGTCTTCTTCTTCTTACATACTATATCTGTTCAGCGAAGCTTGTGTTGCAGTGGACTGAAGCAAGTTGAATAAGCAAATTCCTTGATTGAAAAAGCTTGACATTCCAGCAAATGTAGAGAGATGATGATAATGATGATATTCTACTACAAAAACACATTCTAGATCAGCAATTCCTTTGTAGTTGAGCAAATTGCAGCTAGCTAGATTGCCTCAAGCAAGCAAGAAGGATGATGATGATGATGATGTCTACTACAAAACAAATTTCTACATTTCCAATTCCTTTGTATTTGAGCAAATTACTGCTAGCTAGATTGCAGGAAGCAAGCAAGAAACCATCATCACCATCAGCTAGACTTGTTGCAAGGAAAAAAATCTAACAAGAATGTGAGCAGCAACTGCGAGTCCAGAAATTGCACTAGATAGATAGCATACTATAATTGTCGAGCAACATTGAGAAAAACCTTGAGACTGTCATGAGCTTCAAATGATAATGATGCAGCAATCAATCAAGCAAGTCCCAGAAAAAACAAAACAAATACATTGCTACGTTCCTCAAGAAATGTACAAGCCCCTTAAATTTTTCTATTAGTAAAAACAAAACAAAAAGTCTATCCAAGAGTAGTTTTTTTCCTTTCTTCCTTCAATTTCCTTCCTTTCTTTACTACTTCTATTTGTAGCTCCTCGCTTTACGGCTTTGAACTCCTTGTGAAAAATTGCAGCTCCTTTAGCCATGACTTTACCCTCCCCTTGTGCGAAGTTCAAACCAGCAACAAAAAAAATAGGAAATAATTGATGAATATTTTCTAAAAAAAACCTCACACTTCACAATTTCATACAAGATGAAGAGATTTTTCAAACATGGGATGAAATGAAAATAACAGTCATATATTATGGACAAGTTGAAACCAACAAATCTCAATATAAATTTTTTTTAATTATTACTCTGAGAGCCATTTCTCAGTTGTCTCATCTCCAGTTGTCAACTAACTAACTTCCTTCTGATAAAATATTATGCTAATGTTTTGCCAATGCTCTAACCTGCAAGTACAAAAGCAACCACCACTTTTACCCTACCATGTGATGATGATTATATATACACTAGTTTGAACCCCGTGCCTAATGCACAGGTGTGTGTATTTGACGATATATAATACAAAATTACAATTACAAACTACATTTTCAAAACCTCTTTATATACGACATTCCGCATGTATCCATCGGAACCCTGGCCAATGAATTGATGTTCACATGCATTCTGTTCAAACAGTGAGTGATTAGGAGAGTCCTGGAGATTGCATATTAGTGCAGAGTGTGCAGACAATGACATTTCTGTCTCATGCATAGGAATACTAATGAAATATAGTAATTTATTGTAGAAAAATGCTACTACCTACTTGCAGATGGTTCTAGAGATTTGCTGATTTACCTGCAATAGAGAAATATTGAAATGATGTGATGCAGAAATAGAACCAAAAACTTGAGGCTGGGCTTTTGCAATCGCATGACATGAACCCTCCTGTTAAATCTGAGGGAAAGTCAGACAAAGTAAATCAAGCACTAGGTATCAAAGGATTTGTTTTGTAAACGTCTAATGATTGCCAGCCAGCCTGGGCCTTTTTTTCATTCCAAATTTGTCTGCAGAACCAAAAGAAGATAGGACGTAGAAGATGGAGAGAACTACTACAGCTTTTTTCTCTTCATAATAATCCTCACAGTTTACTAGCTGCAACCAGCTTTCATGGTTGATGAAGGTCAGGGAAAGCTTAAAGCAACATAATAATATGCTGGAAACTATACTGCAGTTTTCTATTATCTAGTGCGAGGTAAAACTTTTCCTATTGAAAGCACAATTCACAAGTACAGTTGTTTGCTACTTGGGTTTCAAAAAAGGGAGGAACACTGCCATTCACTTAGGAATACTCTACAGAGAGTCAAGGACAAAAGGAAATATTCAGGTGGACAGAGAAGGATGCCAGATCTATCATCTGGACTTATACTCTGCAGACTGAATGAATCATATCAGACAGTCTTAAAACAAGTACTATACTATGCCTTGGCTATCTGGTTGTATAAACCTTCAGAATCGGATTGGTTGTCTGCCTTGAAAGTAACAGGAACAAAAACATAATACCTTGAGAAAGGCTTGAGGAGAGGACTGAGGTGACAACCACAGCAACCATTTCTGAGCACAGTTTTCTAATCATAACAGTACTTCCACGCCCAGATCTGAAACCATGGGGATGACATGAAGTAGAATGCAAACCTCAGACTTGAAGTCAGATTCCACATGCTGCCCAGACCTTTGTAGTCAAGAATGTAAGCCAACAGCAGCTGTGACACATTGACCAAATTCCCCTCCAGAGAAAGCATAACCTTGTTCAGCACCTGTAACATGCAAAAGACATTCCCTGCCAGTGGGAACAGGAGTGTGTGCATGGCCTGTTTCTGAGTGTCCCATAGCTCACATGTTCGCATTTCAACAATAAAATCAAGGCTACAGAACAGTCATGAAGCAGCAAACCAATCACCAGTTTATGTGGCTTTCAGATTATGCTGTATAAAACACAGCTCATATAACCCAGGACTATAACCCAGGACCGAGTCCTCTTCAAGGGCATTTTAACTGTACACATCCTACTTCCATTTTTTTGTAGCCTAGAAAACATTCACTCTCTCTACTGCACTTACATATAGAACCAACATCAAGCAAATGACAGTTAAGGTGCCTAGCAACCTTGCAAAGAGCATGACACCAAATTCCAGGAGGAACATGCTCAATGTCTGCATGTTTCAGTAGAACTGGATAACAATTCTACTGGATAACAGGGGGATTAACATCTGCTTCCATGAAAGAAGCAATAGCCCTAGAATAACTGAACACACGAAGTGTGGCTTGTTGGCACAAATAGTGCCCTATAATTTTCTAGCACATACTCCTAGAATACAACTCCCTGAGAAGCCAAAAAAATTGTCTAATTTACATGTAAATGCATGTTCAAGCTTCCACTCAGCTTCTTCACCAGAAAAACTAGCCTCATAAATTTAGCTCTGCCATGACAGAAGACTTGCCAAGGCACACTAAGGAGCTATATAATAGACTCTGAAAACTCAACAAACTCTTGGTTGTAACTTTAGCTTGAACACTGTGCTCAAAGGCAGCCACTGGGTCAACCTCCCCAGCTGCTCCTGTCTGAAGTTTCTGTTATGATTGTCAGAGTGCCTATCTTCAGTCAGACTTGTTGATTGGTTGTCGAGAATGAGTGAAATTCAATTTCTTCATACTGGCTGACCTGTTTGTGGGATGCTGGTCCTCCACCAGAGGAGCTATGCTGTTCCCAGGCTTTCTAGGTAGGCTGACTGACATTCGTGATAGCACATAAGCCATTAGCTCCTCTCTATTCGCAAATGTGAAATCAAGGTGAGCATACTCAAACTCTGCATACGATACTTGGCAACCAGCATTTCTCATCATTTCATAATGTTTTCTCACCATAGATTTTGGGATCACCCTGTCCTTCAACCCTGCCACAATGAAAACTGGGATGTCAATGAGGTCATAATGCAGCCCTATATCCAATGGGTAAGGTGTCCCATACGCTTGCATGTTGGCAGAAACTGAACCAAAATCAAACATGATGAACCGCCTTGTGCGCATCATTTGAGCCAAATGAATTGCAACACGGAACGACACCCCTGGCATATCATTCATGTTATAATGTGAAACACCAATTGCTCCAACCCAGTTGGAGTTATCACCACCAACAACATAGCTTAGTACGGCTTGAACAAGCCCTCCCAAAGCTGGATAATTCTGGAAGTCTCTTGAGAGCTTGTTGAAGAGACCTCGGAAAAGCCTTGTGGGTATGTAAATACCAGGAACAAAGGGGCTGAGGACTGGAGCTAGAACAGGGAGCATGAACCGCACTAACTTAAGTGCTATTGGGGCATCTTCATGGAACCCAGCAGGGGAAAGAAGGATCAGTCTTGAAAGATAATGTGGTTTATTGTCTAACCGCCTTGTCACTATGTAGATCAACAGTGCTGCTCCCCCCAGACTGTGGGCTACTCCACACATTGTGTAGGGTAGACCATGTTCCTTCAGCTTCACAGAATCTGAGGATTCATTTTCATCATCCCTCACTTTTGCTAGCTCCATTGTCTTGAGTTCATGGACCTTGGTAAGCATGGCTGGAATATCTTGAGTGCCATGCTCATTCACTGAGAACTGCCAATAACTGCATGAATGTAACAAAAAATGAATACATCATCAGTTGACCTCACAACATACATCTACAGAATGAGCTTAGCTATACATGTGACTGCAAGTTGCAAGATATGAAGAAAATCTCAATCTTGTATATTAGTCTCAATTTCACAGCAAAATCAACATAGGATAGAGCAAGTATGATGTGGTATGCAGGAGTTCTAGAACCAGACATGAAGGATTCAAATTGCCAACTCCAATCACCATCACCTTTAGCTGCCATCAATTCCAAGAAAGGAATTGGGTTGCTAAATTCAAGATACTGAGTTTTTAAATTAACTTGGAACATCCACTAACGTAATTTTGGCATTCAGTTAGACAAAAGTGAAAAAAATGACCTACTGATTTGAAGGCATACTGATTAGACTTGCTTGCCATAACATCACAAAGTGATGACACAAAGGATGCAAATGTTTGTTCAGTGATCATGTCATCTGAATGAAAGCCCTTCACACTGAATCTATACCAAAAAAAGCATTTCAGACAGGTTGTAAGTTCTCAGGGCAGAGTCTTATAGCAGTCAGACTACACCTTTGGGATGAAATGTGTTTGTTCACATGCTCTCGAGATGCTAAACCCCGAAGATTGCCCAAAAATACATCATAGCCTGCAACATTCCCATAATGTCTTCAACACACATGCAAAATAATAACTTGGTTGGAGTCATTCAAAAAGCAAAGTATCCTTGCTCCTGGAGTAATCAGCACCTGAGCCTTCCATATCATTGTTTCAAAAATTTCACTTAGACATAATTGCTTGTGCCTCAAAGATTCTTGAAGCTACCACATAATGGAGATTCTAGAACCTACAAGATTAAACTAGACAGACTTTTATGACTACAAGTGAAAACCAAAGAAACTGAGAGATCTGAGCAAAAGTGTGTACCTTGATCAAAAGCTGCAAAGGCCTGAGATCCCACAACTCCATTTGAAACCCAACTGTACATAACAAGAAAAACACACTGAGTTGAACACCATAGGCAAACCTAATTATTTTGGTTCAGCTAGACTGTAGCATAGTTGTGGTCACCTGTATAGGTACCATTTACACAGTAAGGTTCTGGTGGTAGAACAGCAGTTGAATATTCTTGAGCATTGTACTTAAGGAGCTCTGGGAACTCTGGCAGTAAACCCACAATGGAGCAATGACTCTTTGCTCTGAGGAGGTTTTAACTTTCTGCATTGCAGTAACATAGATCCTGGTCCATTGTCAACTCCCTAGCACTCCCAAAACTCCAGAATAAAAGAAAAATAACTATATTCTGAGAAATCACCACATAGTTCCCTTTTCAAAAATGGCAGTTATTGACAAAGACACACAAACAGAAGCATGTCTCATGAGATCAAAGTCTTGCACTTATTTTTCCAAAGAACTTAAAATCTCCGGGTATGTTTTGGCCTACCCTAATGATGAATCAAAAACTCCATGCTGCAAGAACAACACCTTCCGAGAGTCCTTTCTGCAATCAGCATAAAGCCAATTATCAAAATAAAGCTTATCCAAAAGCTACTCTATAGCTCAGTTATCAGGTCAATATTTCTAAACAAAGGCAACAATGAAGGCATTTTTGCTATCAGACTTACTAAGCAGGGTGCAGCTCTGATGTTGATTGCCATTTTATTCAACTTTGATACAATGAACATGTTAACATTTCCTTGGTTCATAAACTGATCGGAGGGCTCTCTCATCATGCTTGCTCACATGACAATGAGCAGCTTTTTCCTTAATGTTTAATGTCTATGAAAGCCAACACAAACATGCTCCTTGAGTATAGTTGTGATTACATGTTTTGGCCCTTGTTTAGGATTATCACAAAATGTGACCCTTCACTGCTATTGTCAGTACTTTCCTTCCCCTCATACCTGGGAATCCTCTCAAGCAATAGGATGTGACCATCAGCAGTGGTAACACGGAGTACTTCATATGGATACCTGCCACACAATAAGGATATTGCTTTAGGTCAAGCCAATAGGATACTTGCGTGTATGGAACTATTATTGCCCAGAGGCAGATTTCACCAGCTTCATGGCAAAATAAGTAGCAACAAAATCTCTTTGGTATGAGAAGAAAGCAGTCTGAAATACTGGAAGCACCCTCTGTTGAGAACTGAGAGTCAGGCTTCAAACTATGAACTTTCATCTCTTCTGGTGCTGAGGCAATCATAATTCTGTTCCACATCCAAAGAGCAAGTAGGATATGAAACTGAAAGTTTGAAGAAGAGTGAAAATTCTAAATATTCACAGTGGCATTATCCAGCAACAAATTTGAAGAGCAACTTTGAGATGGCCCTAACATTCTAAGTTTGACCTCAAAGAGAAATGACTCCATATTTTATTAATAAAGGATAGCAATGTCCTGACAATGACAGACCAACCCATGAGCTAGTTATAATCAGGAAATCAAGCCAGGCTTGGACCTTTATGGCAACACTCAGTAGAGGTCTCAATTTGTCTTCAAACTCATACACTGGAGAGGAGAAGTTGTATACTAACCCCAAGCTTGTGATGATGTCCCCACATGTGCGGCTGTCAGTGTTAAGTGTCTCTTGACGTCCCTGGACTTTTACCTGAGGAACAGGTTCATCACTGCCCAAGATGGTTGTTTCCACCACCTCAGCACCAATGTTGTCTTGTGCCAAATCCCAAAATCTCACCCACGAAGTAACTTCCTTCAATGTCTGGAAGGGCGACAAAAGATGATGAACTCCTTTCCGCACTACTTCAAACACACTCTCAATAAAAAGTTCAATCGAAATCTGCAAGTCCTGTTACATCACACTTGTCTAAGTAAACATTTCAATGGAATGGGATCAACCAAAAAAAATTCATCATTATTAGCTTTTGAAAACAGTAGTTCCAAGATCATCAGCTTGAAGGATGCTTCAGGCACTCCTTGGAAGCCCACTCTGCAGCAACAACAAACTAGATGATGGAATGGATTTTGCATTGCTGATCAACACAGGTGATTCAGGTATAGCACCCTACCTCGATAATGCCACGCCTGCGGTCTGCTACTTGCCTTGGCACAACATAGTCCTTGACCCCACTTAAGCACCGGGCAAAGCCCCTAAAACTGCTGGAGCTAGACCTGCGAGGGACTGAATTCTCCTGTGATGTTCCTGATCCTTGTGTCATCAATGGTCTATGCCCTGGTAAGTGCCTGCCATCAAAAGAGCACGCTCAAATCATGTTAACAGACATGTCCAACCAAAAGTACTCACATTGTGAGCAAAGAGCTAGCTGTACATCAAGTACAACGGTCAACAACATACCAATGACGCAAAGGCCATGTTAGGCATCGAAGACATCGTTGCCATAGGGGCCTATGTCGCCGCTCCACCCGACTCGTACTGCTGTGTCTTGACATATGTGAAGTTTGTGAGGCAGGAGAGGGAGGACCTGTGTCATCAACCTCCTCCAGGCCTGATCCATATTCTGATTCACTACTCCATTCATCCTCTGAGTCATACTCTGAAATAAATGCATTGAATGAGGATACTCCACTGCAATCCACACCAGAATATGTTGAGTTATGAAAGGAAATACTCCCAAAAGCACATTGCTCACCTCTTCATCATATGACATAATCCTGAAACATCTATCAGAAGAGAAAACTCCACAATAATTCTATCACAGATATTTCAAGAGTGTGAACATTGTTTCAAGAATCCACTTATACAGCTACTCTGACTAATACCTGAAGAATCTTCCTTTCCAAATTGAGCCAAGTTCAACTGTCCATTTTCAAAAAATGCAAGTGTAGGATGTACTCCATAAAATATATAGCAACTCTGGGAGAGGTGAAAAATGCTTCAACAACCAACCCTACCATCCAATTTTGCAACTTGGGAAAGACAGAATAATGTCTGGGGTTTGTCAAGTATATTCTGCTGCCAGGATGTGGCCAATTTGCTGGTCATCAGTGCTTGAAAAAACATTCTGCAGACCAGTTATCTAGTTCACAAGGTGGTTCGGTAGGTAGAGTACAATTTTAAAACCCCAAGTGGTAGTTGAGGAGGAACTTACTTCTCCATCCAGCGTGGCATTCGGGGTGCCTGAAAAGTTGGGTAAAGCTCAAAGCCTTGCATGCCTTCCAAAATCTTAGACCTTCCTGGGAGTATCAACAGCAAAAGTGCAGAAACGCCATTGATAACCCTCACAGTATTGTTAAAAGCTTCTTGGCTGAAAGTCTTCAATGACCTGCATCATATGAGCACACATTTGTTCCAAGAATACATCAATTCTGCTATGAAACAAAATTTGTTCTTTCTTAATGACCATTGTAAAGCACAGTGACTAGGGTTTGATTCTGTACATGACTACATCAAGCAACAGGATTACTTCAGGAAAATCATTAGCCATCACTCATTCCCCATGAGCAGATTAGGTCAACATGGACACATTGGTTAAGAAATGTGAAGCAAAATTTGGAGCAAATTGCTGAGAAAAACCTCTACATGAGCTAGCACCACCGCCTGGCATACAGTGATATAGACTCTCACCACAGTGATTAGGGCTTGATTCTGTACATGACTACATCAAATGATAGGATTTTTTCAGCAAAATCATTAGCACTCACTCATGCTACATGAGCAGATTAGGTCAAAATGGTTAAGACATGTGAAGCAAAATTTGGAGTCAATTGCTGAGAAAAAAATCTCTATTTGAGATAACACTGCAGCCTGGCACACAGTGATATAGACTCTCCAGAAGCTCTTCAACTCTTAGTCCTGTAAGAAGAAGGAAGGAGTGGCATTCTTACTCTTTAGCGTTTCCAAGAACCGTATCAGCAAGCCTCTGCATCGTACCAGACTCCTCTTTACAAGTTCGTGTATCCCCGAAGAAGCTCGCTCTTCAGGCGTCCTCGGCAAGTGAAGATGGAGGGGTGCTCGAATCAGGACCAGCTTTGACTTGGATTAGAGGTATGCCAAAATGCTGGCAGGAAGCAGAATAATGCTTTACAACAATCTACAGACAATGAACTTATTTGCGCGTCTTCAGACGAGCGCAATTTGATATCATCAATGCGGAAAGGAACATTTGCAGATTGCAGTCACCTCTGTCTGGAATGCAATAAAAGGGCAAGAAAAAGAACATCACGAAACTGATCCAAAAAAAACTTCTCTCTTTGTAATCCTTTGCAGAATCTGCGTTTCAAAAGTAGAAGCATGCGGAGAAAGACATCAAGATATGACTTCTGTTTGAATTGAAAAGTCCTATTACGAAGAAGATGCGGATTCCGGATAATAAAGACGCAGATTACCCTAACAATATGCTCGATGCCTCTTCGAAATTCTTACGAGAACCCGGGGGGGATGAAGAAACCACATGCACGCAAAAGAAAAGCTTCAAGAGGACACAATCTCTCCTTAGAATGACGTTTGTCTGTCTAAGACGCCAACTACAAAAAAAAAATTAAAGCCAGATTGCACCAAAGCATCTATCACGCCTTCCATAACTACTTCCTCGTCAGACACGTTTCTCACAAAACAAGGACCTGGACGAGAAATGTGCCTACCAAAAAACGCACAATGAACAGAAGCGGCAATTTTGTTTTTGCGAATCAAGACATTATAATCTTCGAAGTTACTTACAAACAAACGGATACTTCCTTGAACAGTAAACAAAACAAGGCGCATCGCAACGTGTCCCGCACTGCTGTTCTCCGCCGCACCCGCCGCGTTCCACAAATCGCTGCCGCTCGCGAGCAGCGACAATGCACGTTCGTTGTCTCTCGTTTTCTGTGCTTCAGCCCAGAACTAAAACGCCACTTGAGGGAGATTTTTATTTTGGAGCACACTTCTAGTGCGTTAACTATCTCGCTTGTCTTACCCAAAACGCCACTTTAGAGACAATTTATTTTCTGGACAACAATATTGCTGTGACTGACTATTTCGCCTTGGTACCTAAAACGCCACTCAAGAGACATTTAGTTTTTGGAGCACACTTTTACTTGTGAAGAAACTTGCCTTATCTAAAACGCCACTAAAGAGATATTTTTGGAGCGCATTTTTAGAAGCTAACTATCTCGCTTTCTTACCTCAATCGCCACTTTTAGAGACAATTCAATTGTTGGACGCACTTTTACTGTGTTGACTCTTTCACCTCGGTACCACAAAACGCCACTCTCAGGCATTATTATTATAGAGCACACTTTTAGTGTGTTAACTACGTCACCCGCCTTGTCAAAAGTTAGAACCATCACTTTTGGGGGATTGGCACCAGTGTTGGCCAGTTATTGAGTTTTGACTCGGTTATCAGTCCAACTATTGATAACCTGTCATCCGGTTATTTATTTGTTTGCAATTGTCTAATAACCTAATGAATTGATGATATTAAAATTTCAAAATTTAATAACCTACCCAAAATCTATCCAGATGACTTAGTTATCATCCAGGTAGGTTATCAATCCTAAAACACTAAACAATTTTATGATTAAAAATACCAGAAAAAATAATACTAATAAATAAATTAACTTTGTAAAAACATCCTATGATTCGCTAATAATCCACAGATTAATCAACCGGTTATCAACTGATTATTTAATAAACTACCATTATACATAATCAACAATTATTACCTCAAAATATTAATAATCTAACCGACATTCAATTTTTTGTATATTAATATATTGTAACTGGCACCCAAACTTTTTTTTTTTAAATTACCTGCCAGGCCAGGCCGTTACTAAGAAAATTAAATAACCGGCCAACACTGATTTGCATCATCATCCCTCTCCCGTCCGAGGCCTAAAACGCCACTTTAGATGCATTTTATTCTTAGAGGACAACACTTTTGGTGCGTTAAATGATATCGTTTGTTAAAACGCCACTTTTTGCGGGACCCGGATCACCCGTTCACACTTCCCCAAAAACACGTACGAAGTCGAAGTTGCCACGTAGTTTTAGAAACCCAATAAATCTATTTCACACAGCCGGCACGTCACGTCGATGCAAAAAAGTTTCTGTGATACACACTCACACATTACATACACACCCCAGGTCCCAGACTCCCTTACCTACTACGTAAAAGATACCTTACAGTGTAAAAGATGATGGAACAATATCTTTTGGTCGGTGATTGGTGTTAACACCGACAATTAGATCCCAGGCCCACCTTTTCTTTTTCTTTTCGGGGTATTGTGAGTTAGCCTCGTTTGGAAGTGTTATTTAGTTGCGTCATTTAAGGTTTTTTTTTTTTCTTGGATTACATCTTTCTTGGTCCTTTCTGGAATTTGTTCTTCTTTCTTAGTACGTGTGGCCACCACAATGAACCAGCAGCACCCACCAGCGCACCATCCACTGGATGGATGCCCCTTATTACTTTGTTGTGGATGAACCTCAACCGAGTTACGATTTGGTTTAACGTTGGTAACCAACTCTGTAAGAAATAGGTCTCATATTATAGGTAGATAGGTAGGAAATCAGGTAACTACTAGGTAGGTAAAAATAGATGGTTTATACTTAGGTAAGGGCTGTTTTTACTACCTACTTTACTAACAACCTGCTTGTGGGTAAGTTGTTAGTAAGCAGGTAATTTAAAAAATCAACTGAGGTAACCACCATGGTTAGCTAAATGAACTGGAACCCAACAGAAAAAATTGTTTCCTGTCCACTTACCATTCATCCTTCGTGGTGCACTGGTATGTGCTGGTTCACTGTGGCCATGTGTTAGGTAGCATTTTTTTTCAATGAGGGGGCCCCAAGTGGGGGGGTGCTGTAGTGGACCCTCCAAAGACACTAGCAAACTTTCTTTTCAGGACTTTACAGTGATGAAATGGTAAAAGCTAGTTGGGTTAGGTGGATCCCAAGTGTCATGGATCATAATAGCTAGTTCAGAATGACTCATCCATAACACCCATATGTATGCACCTTGAACCCTAACTAACCTTTTACTCACAATGACCAAGTCCAACACTCATAAAAGCAAAACTTCAAGTCAAAATGTGTGTGATTCCTCAAGTGACAACAAACCCTTGCAATTTTGGGTTATGGGTATGATGAATGTGAATTTATTTTGCAACAAAGCAGCAAACCTCAAAGGGGGGAATCCAGGACAATCATAGCTGCTGGATCTTGGAACTACTAACTACTAAACAAGTTTCTGAAGTTATCTTCAACAACCCATACATAACCCCTCACCGAATAATTGATGCATTCTTCAATGTGGGGGGCATCCGGATTAACCAATTAGAGGTTAGATGCATCTAATAACTTAATCAAACCTTCACCTAGCACACTTCCTCTTTAGCAGACCATGCCAGAGCTCTCTCAGAGAAGAACCCCACACAACCAAAAATAATGATATTGGTAAAACTCAAATTACTACATCACCCTTTGAGAATTTCCAAAAAAAAAAAGAATTCTTACTTACTGAGTGTGTAAGGAATCTGTGTTTCCCTTTGTGGCGAATTTTTGAACCGTGGCTACACCCAAAATAATAAAATAATAAAATAAAATGAATTTTTAAGTGCCATGTGACTCATGCAAAGGTTTTTTTTTTTTTTGAAAAATTGGCCCCATGTCGCCATATTTCGACCAAAAAAAGTCTGGATTTGCCATATTTAGACTACAGGTTCCAAGACCTTGCCAAAACTAACACATGAATCTTCAATCTTTTTATTTAGTTTCCTCCCTGACAAGTAGCCAAATTTGGTTTAGTCTTCTTGTGTATGACGACGGCTCTACCACCTACTTCACAAAATTGAAAAAACAACCCTTGTTAAGGTCAAGGGCCCTTGGCCAATGAAATCATTAAGAGTGACTGAAAATATAGCCATTTAAAATAATCAATGACTTGTAAGTTGTGGACCTCTTGAGAAAATCGCTTTTGTTTATTGGGTTTTAGGGTTTGAACTTTAAACATTGATAAATTATTTTCTAAATAAAAAGAAAAGAATACGGTGAAGTGTGTGTAGTGCCCCACCAGGTCCTTCTGCTTCCCTCCTTGCAACCGACACTTGATCACAACATCATGTTCTCATGGAATTGTGATGCTCCCTTTGCAAAAGGAAGGGAGGAAGCTGAAGAACATGGCAAAACAACCCATTCTTCCCAAGTCCACTCCCCTTGCCTAACAAAGCCAAGAAATCCCTTTTATTTCGGCCAAAGTGAACTAGCATGGTGCACCCACCAATGCACACCATCCATTGCATGCCCATTATAATTCAGTTATGACGATGATATTTGAGACTTGAAAAAAAAAAAAAAAACTCCTAATTAGCTTTTTGGAATCACCTTTGATAACCAATTGTTTTCAAATTTATGACAACCGACACTTTAAAAATCAGTCTATAAATATATTATTTTTTAAATTGATAGCCTACCCCCCATCTTGAAACAAATTTTTAAAAGTTAAGGAGAATGGGGGGGGGGAAGATTTCTCCATCACAAGCTCTTAGATATGTTATGATCATTAAGCATTCATTATCAAGTGCATTAAGATCACATCACATATGAATGGCATGTGATTAGACCCTAAAGTACATTGATCATGTCTACAAAGCATTATAAGGTAATTCAAGACTTTCTATGCATGATTAGTCTTTAAACTTGGTGTTCTTGCTTGCTTGCTGGATTCATTTCCTCTTCATCAATCTTCACTTCCATTTATTTGTAACTTGGTGGTCCATTTCCAACTGTACTTGTGCATTTTCAAACCAATCTTCTGGCTCTCATTCAATCCCCTTCATTGAACTGTTTTTTTGACAACCATTTATAGTTTTGGCTTTCATTCAAACATTCATTCAATTGCTTTTTCAAACAACATTTATACCAAAGGTGATAGGTAAAAGCTTGGGGCCATGGGCTATACCAAAATCAGGCCTACATGAGGCAATGTCAAGTGCAGGCCCTTATTCTGGCAAAGCCCATGGCCAAGGGCTTTATTGTGTGTAAAGACCTATAGGAATTTTTTTTAATTTTTATTCCCCTCATACTAGATGGGCATCACAAGAAATAATATGAAAACAAGCATTTGAAAAAACATAATGCCTATTCCTTGACATTATGTTTTTTTAGAATGCTTCATATGGACATTATGTTTTTTGGAACACCCACCCTTCCAAAGGAAAAATTACAAGCTATAAGGGTGCCCTCCAACTACACTAAAAATATCATATGAGGTTTTTTTTTAATTCCATTTGAGTGTTTTCTTTCACAATTTCAAAAGAAGGATATCTAAGGTCTAACCAAGGATGAAACCAATGTGGGCTGAATATCATTGGTAAATATTAAATTTTTACTTCGTGGTTAGGTTTTCTAAATAGAATTATAAACATCGTGCAAATTGATTACACACTTACAATTAGTTGTTCCTACAAATATTAATTTTATGCATTTTTTAATAACATAAAATAAATTATTCAGAAAACATTTCCATGTTCCATTGCCAAAACAAGGTGTAAGAAACTCTCCCAAATTGCATAAAGAAATAATGTCCAAAAAACAAAAAGGTAGGAAAATAAATATTCAAATTTTCCCTTGAAAACTTTGATTCAAATCCAATAACTAATTACTTACTAACCACATACATTACATTTTTCTTTCATTAATCAATAGGGGTGCAAACAGGATACAACAAGCCAACATGATTATTTTAGAAAAGGATTACATGTTTTTTTTTGCGAAAACAAACTTTTTTATATGAATGCATTTTGGGACAAATTTTTTTGCAACTTGTTATAATAAATGTTTATAGTTGTCCAAGTACATAACATTTTTTTTTATCATTTTTGAATAAATATGAATTTTTGAAGGTGTCTTGATTCCCTGTAAAATTAGTGTTTTGTCTTTTAAAATGATAATAATTTCAAATCATAACCAATTTTTTTTCTTTTTACATTTTTATGTTTTCTTATATGATACATTATAACTTTTCTTAACACATCATGTACATTTTACCCCATTTATGTGTGGCAAAGGGCTTTTGAACTTTTAAAATTCTGGACCAATTTTGGAAAGTTCTTTGAATTTTTAAAGTTTTAGAATTCCACGTATTTTTAAGTATGAATGTTTTTTTAATGTGGTTAATAGGTCTTTATCCTTTTAAATTTTTTCCCATCAAATGTATTTTATTATATGATTCCTTTTAATAGTCCTTTGCAAAATTGACTATTTTTTGACGCCATAGGTGTTCACTTTTGAAGGTCTTAAACCAAAACTTAAACTTAAATTTTCATCAAATGGATTTTTGGTTTGAACTTTGTGACATTCATATGAGTGAAAAAATGACAACTTGCCATGATTGCCATGGCTTTAAATGGCAAAACATAAATATATATCAAATTTTGATTGTTTTTCTTGTGATCTAACACCCTTTTTGGCTCGTTGGATTGTCACTACACCCATATGTTTCTTTAAAATTGCCCCATTTATTTCTTGAATTCCATCCTTGAAATCCTTGTGATGTATAATTGATTATAATTCTAAGATCAAATACAAATACTCCTCCTCCTTGACTATTTACTAAAATATTGTGTTTGTCGCTTCTTGGTTTAATAGTTACAACTCTACAAATTGTTTTGCCATTTGGTTTGTTGAATCCACTTCCTATTGCTCTTCCACCATCACCTACCATTGTGTTGACAACTTCTCTTGTGGTTGTTTTTATGTTGATAGGTCCTTGTTGTGCAATGTTTGAAATTGTGTGTTGAACTCATTTAATTAATACTCCTCTTGAACAACATGTGCCTATTGTTTTTACACTACATTGTCTTCCTTTTGCATACATGTTCTTTTAACTCCCCCTTTCATCTCCACCAATTTTGCAAGTTCCTATTCAAATGTCCTTGGTTCTTTAACTTGGTTTTTTTTCCTCTTCATCTTTTCACCAAATTGTGGGAAATCATTTTTCTAAACTAATGTTAAAGGTACATAATGGAAATCAAGAAATTCCACCTAATATGCCTTCAACTAATGCATGTACATATTTTCATCCAACCTAAATCTTTTAAATACCATCTTCAAATATTTTGGAACATGTTTTCAGCCATTTCTCACTAATCAATTAAGTCCTTTACCTTCAACTCCAATGTTTCTTTTTGAAAATTCAACACATCAATTGTTCTAATTTCTACACCTCCATTTATGTTTGTTACAATGATTTTTTCACTTTTTATTTTTCATCCTTTACATATTTGTTAACCAGCTTCAACCCAAACAATTTTAACATAACTATATTCATTTCCTAGTTTTATTCAACTATATATTGAAACATACCTAAAGCCCTCCCATGTGGATTTGCCTCTCTTCTAATCTATCCTTTACTTAATGTGTGAAAATTCAATGTGGCTCCATGGAATCAATTCCTAATGATTAACAAAAAGTTTCATATGCAACACATGTCAAGCATATAGGACCTTTGTTGCTAATGGTAGTTTGTCTTCAATAACCACTTGTTCCATTCTTGGTATTAGTTAGTTAATTAAGCCTACAAATTTTTGCCCAATGGTCATTAGTGCCTTTATGGGTGTTAGTTGGTCTTGTTTACCTTCAAGTTCGTCCTTAGGGGCCACTTGTGCCATTCCTTGTGCATGTTGGTTATGTCTTACATTAAGTTTGTCTTTAAAATGATTTGTGCCATTCATGGTGAAGGCTAACCATGCATATTTATTGGTAGCCCATGTTCCCTTTCTAGTGAAAACAATAATTAATCATCTTGGTAAAATGTTGGTGATCACTCCTTCATTGTTCATTCCCCATGTGTTGTTCTATATACTAAGGTGTAAGATATTTCTCCTTTTACTTTATTAGTACATGTTGTATTTAATCCTATTGAAATACACTACTACACCTTTCATCTTTCGATAAAATCAGCTTTAAAATCTCCTCATTTTTCATTTAATTGTCTTGCACTCATAGGGGTTGTCCTTGTTTGTCATTTCTCATCATGTTTTCTCATCAAGGAAATAGATTTTCAATGTAGACTTGTTTCTTTGTTCTCATCAACTATATTCCATTATCTAATCCACTTTCTAATTATTTGTTTGTGCTCTAAATGTTTCAAGTGCTTACACATGTTTTGGTTCCACTTCTAGAATCCACTCTTCCATGAGCATTTATATGTTGGAGGCTTAAGTGCACACATCCTTTGCTAGTATTATCTTTGTTATCACATTCAATGTCTTTGTTTATGCAATTTCCCACCTTTGGAGTTTTTTCTTCATGTGATTGAACATGATAATGGCCCAATCTATTGCCTTTCCTTATTTTGTTGTTATGAAAGAACTTGCATTCATGCTATTGAAATAACTAACCTTCTCCTTTTGAATAATTTGCGAAAAATAACAAACCGAACATTTTATGGATAAATCACTTTTAAATCACTCCATTACTCCTTGCCTATATGTGTTCTTGCTTTTATAATTTGACATAATGCATGTTCAACTTTCTCCTTCAAACAAATGGATAGCTTTTCTAATCTCCTTTGTTTGAAATCTTGAACTTAACTATAATCATGTTTCTATCAATGCATGCAACCTTGTTGTTCACTTGTGCAAAAATCTAATCATTTGTATTGACCTTATAGGTGTTCCAAAACTATACCAACAACTCATGTCTAGGTGTTTTCCATTCAACTTCAAATACCCTACAAATTTTCCCTTTTTTCCCAAACTAATTATAATAATTTTCTTTTTCTAATAGCACATTCTTCACCATTTTTGTACATGGTTTTTTTTAAGGTCCAACACTAGAAGTTGCAAGTTTTATGGGAATAATTATTGTCTTGGCCTTTTGCAAAACTCATGCAACTCTTGTTCGATGCTCTTAACTTTGCTCAAAAGGATGTTATTCCTCCATTGGTTCTTCAAACTCTTCTTGTGTCATTTGTTATTTTTCTTTAAAATTTGAAAAATACATATTTATGGTTATTGTTTTCAAGCTCCTCCTAGTTAAAAATGCAACTCCTACAAAAGTTTTTCTATGTCTCATAGGTTCTTATTTGTGATATGTTGTTGTTGTTTAAACACATCATCTAAATCAATTTCCTCTTCTTCTAATGAATACAAATTTTCTGGTGTTGGAAGTGAACATCTTGGAAAACAAACCTGCAATGGCTCTACATATAAGTATTATAAACATGTTTTCTTTCTTCCTTTTGCTTCTCCTCTTTCATTTTATTTTTTTCTTCCATTATTTTTTGCACAATTTGATACACTCAATTGAAAAAGTTTTTTTACACTCATGATGTTTTGCCCTGTATGTAAAGCACCAAGAAAATGACAATTAGAATGGATGTTAATTTATTTTCAAGATAATTATTTTTACTATCCACTTGTGGGTGAAAACACACTAGGGTGTCAAAATTTCGACAGAATAAAGACCTTTTTCAAAGTCCTCTTTTAGTGTAGTTGAAAACTAGCTTAAAATATGAATATTTAGATGATATTGAAATTAACATTTTTCCATTTCCAATTTCAAATCATGATGCTATAAGACATATAAAAAATATCTCAAAAGAAATTATTTTAAATTAATTTTTAAAAAAAATTTAAAAGTTTTTTAAATAATTACAATTTTTAGAATTTTAAAAGTCCATAACATAATAAATTAAAATCACATTCCATTCATTCAATGGATCTTTAGTTTTTTAAACATAATTCATCCAATATCCCAAAGTTGCAAACACATAAAACTAACACATTATAAGCTAAAAGTCCATATCCATGAATTTTGCAAGTGTGACAAAATGGGGGCAAAATTCAAAAGTCCATTACATATTGGCTATCCACGATTTTGATTTGATTTTTTCATTTTTGGAAGGTTGATTATGATAGCTTTAGATAAGTGAGTCATTTTTTAAAATATTTCAATGGATATATTTTATTTTATTTTTGTACATAAGGAATACAGGAAAAACTGCCATTGTGACATCCATATAAGGTCACTATAGTGTGCAAACACCCTTGTGTCATAAAAATTAGGTAGTTTTTTAAGGTTGGTCAAAATGGCAAATATTTTTCTTGGTTGCACATTTTATTGGTGGCATTTTAATTATATACACATGAACTAATAATGATTAACTAATAGTTACATTAGTGTCCACATGCTTTGACAATTCAATTTCATTATCCTTTCATTACTTGTTAACATATCATGTCATAACACATCAACTACATTTTTCTTCATTTATTATATCATTCTTTCGTACATGCTAGTGTTCTAGGTTGTGACACATAATTTACCTATTCACTCATAGGGCTTTTCTTCTCCCACTTGTTGTTCTTCCGACTTGTGACACACATTTACTTGTTCCTTTGCAAATGACTTTACTTTTGTTTTCCAATCTTAGTATATTGGTGTAATTGCAAGTTCTATGTTTAGATTACTACCTATTTCCACACACTCTTAACTAACCTATTTGACAACTAGTTCTAAAAGTATTTAATCAGCATACCTTTATGGTTTAAGCTTATTAACATTAATTAATAGAAGGTTGGGTTCAAACTTACTCAAAATGACCAATAATACAATATTGTCTAGGAAAAAATATTGTATTTGTGTAGCCCATACCACCTTTCCTTGAATTTACTAAGTTTATATTTGTTTTTTATGGGAAACCAAAGCACATTTAATCACAAAGCTGAAATTCTTCTTTGGATGATGTTGTTACAACATAGGTACATGTTCCATTAAGCTCCAACAACATGTTGTTATGTATCCAACAACTATTTTTACAACTTTTACAAATTTATGTAATCAACTTGTTAGTGTTCATATTGGGTTTGCATTATGGATGGTCCTCCAATGAAAGATGGTAAAACATACTTTGTCAACATTAGTAGGTGCAAACCATACATTAATTGATATGGTGCAACCTTGTACATAGTCATGTATGAAAACAATCTTGTTGACAAGTGTTCAATATCATAGTTAATATGATTTTCATTCACAAGTTTTGTTAAATAGTGTTTTGATCATCTTTCTAATGAACTCTACTTGTCCAATCCCCTATGGGTAGTAAATTGTTGAACTAACATCTTTAAACAATAAGTGTTTAATTAGGTTATTGATGGCATCCCTAATTTGTAACCAATGTTAATGGACAACCAAACCTAACCAAAATACACTTGTAATTAAATGAATTTCATTGTTATTGAAATACAACGTTGGTTCAAAGCACTTGTGCTTCCACCCCACTTAGTGGCATTGTCAATTGTCAACAATCTATATTTATTATTAAAAAATACCAAACATTTGATGGGTCCTATAAAATCCAACATCCACTTCATAAACAACTCTTTTAATAGTGTTGTCACTAACTTTTTTAGATTCATGATCTTCAATCCACCTACATTTTGACATATTAGGTCATAATTCTTACAATACTCCATTACTTCTTTAAATAATGTAGTCCACCATTATCCTACATTTAAGGTCTTTTTTGTTATTTTTTTGTAATAAAATGACCACATACTACCCCCTCATGTAACTCCTAAATATTACTAGTTATCTTCTATTACAAAACATCTTCATAACCTATTGTCTTGTCCTTTGAATAATATTTCATTTCAAATGGTGAAAGGTTTTGCTTTCTTAACATTTATTTACTTTTGTGTTACTGTAAAGTTCTTTGAAAATTGTGCTATGTGCAAATAATCTTGTACATCCTTAATCCATACAAGCTATACTACAAATAATGTAACATCTATTATCTAGTTTAGAACGCCTACTAGTTCATGTGTATTAGATTCTTTTTACAATGCATCAACCACTACATGGGTCCTTCCTAACATGTAAGCTACAATAATATTGTATTCTAAAAATTATAACAACCATCTTATTATCTATTTGGACATTTGTGTCTTGTTCATTAAGTAAATTAACACCATGTGGTCTACATAAAAAACAAACTTATTACTTAATAAGTAGTGTCTTAAGATGTGGAAAACAAAAACCATTGCTAATTTTTTTCTTTTTGTGGTGGTATAATTTCACTTAGCTTTGTTCAACAATCAAAATGCATGCATTATAGGCTAGTCATGCTTACATGTTAAGTTTTGTGCCAACATTGCCCCTACTACCAATAAAAAAACATTTATGTGCATAAGGAATTTAATTTATCAATTGCATGAAATCAATATCGACGCTTCAATTTACCATTTCTTGATTGTATCCCATGCCCATTGATATTCCAAAGTCCATAGGAATGATTATATCTTCTTCATTACTTTGGTTATAAATGTCATTTTGAACATAATTGTTTTAATGAAACACCTATAGAATTGTGGCTTGTTGTTAAACATTTATATTTGCTACAAGTTTATTGGAACTGACATGTTCACAATTACATGTATCTTATTAAAATTAAGTAATTGTCCTTACTTAAAAACTACAAATCCCAAAATCATTCCTCAAATGGTCATGAATGCACATTTATAAGGATCTAAGTTAATACCATATTCCCTACACTTTTGGAAGCATAATTTCAATTTGTGCAGGTGAATGTTTAAATGATTGTGCACCATAAAATCATGTAAAAAGTTTTTCATGAATTAGTCAAAATATTCCATGATGTTTTGTTGACTACCCATTAGTATGTTGGCAATCCATTCTTCACATTAAAAAACATTACGTTTAATATGATTGCTCCCCCATCAATTATGAAAGTAATTTTGTAGTTATCCTTTGGAGCTATGGATGATTAATACCCAAAATACCTATCTAGAAATGAGTAAGCCTTGTGACTTGTTTTAGTGTTGAAAACCTTGTCAATGAACAATAGTCAATATGGGTCTTTTTTGTGGTTGCATTTAACTTATGGAAATCCACACAAATGTAAAATTTCCCATCTTTTTTGGGAACCATTATTATTGGTGATAACTTCTTTTTTCTATAGGTTGTATTAAACTTGCAACCAATAACTTATCAATATCTTATTTCATGATTGCAACATAAATTTGGGTTCATTCAATACTAGGTTTGGTGAACTAACAATATTGTAGTATCAAATCAATTAGATTGTGTTGTGTTAATTCCAGAGGGATTCCTTTCAAGTCCTTATACATCTAGGTGAATATGTCTTTGAATTTTGTCGACAACACTTTGAAAACATATGTTTGCTACAAATTCAAATGAATGTTCATTTTCACACATTCAGGTTGATTTATTGTTCCCAAATTCAGTTTAGCCAGTTGTTGGTCTTCATTTTAAATCCAATTTGCTACCTATAACTTTAAAACTTATTGTTGATAGGCATTTTGTTGACTTGTATGTCACTTGGCATATGGCATGATAATACATTTTTGGATAGATTGTGTTTTCCAATGACACCATTGGTACAACCTCCTTTTGTTTCAAGGTACATATTCTTTAATTCAATACATGTGGCTTTTCATGATTTATTGTATAATATCTATAATAAACAACATTATTAATTTTTCAAGTAATACAATTATGCCATAGGATAAATAATTTTAGCTCTACTGTAAACATTAAATGTGTTCATCATTTATAATTCCTTGCTAAAAATCATAACACATAGTTAATATTTCCAATTACTTAGTATCACTACCCAAATGTTTGGTTATGGGTGTTTGCACACTACAATGACCTTGTATGGATGTCACAATGGTAATTTTTCTTGTATTCCTTAGGTACAAGAAAATAAATAAAATAATATCCATTGAAATAATTAAAAAAAGGACTCACTTATCTAAAACTATCATAGTCAGCCTTCCAAAAATGAAAAAATCAAATCAAAATCATGGATAGCCAATAAGTAATGGACTTTTGAAAATTTCCCACATTTTTTGTCACACTTGCAAAACTCATGGATATGGATTTTTATCTTACAATGTGTTTGAAACTTTGGAATATTGGATGAATTATGTTTAAGAAACTAAAGATCCATTGAATGATTGGAATGTGATTTTAATTTATTATGTTATGGACTTTTTAAAATTCCAAAAAATGTAATTATTTTAAAAGCTTTTTAAAGCATTTAAAAATAATTTCTTTTGAGATATTTTTTATATGTCTTATAGCATCATGATTTGAAATTAGAAATGGAAAAAAATGTTATTTTCAATATCATTTAAATATTCATATTTTAAGCTAGTTTTCAACTACACTAGAAAAGAACTTTGAAAAGGTACTTTATTCTGCTGAAATTTTGACACCCTAATGTGCTTTCACCTTTACTACAATAGTTCCTTAGATTATCACAAGTTGTTTTCCTAATCCTGAAAAAAAAATGCATTTTTTAACCAAGGTTTGCCCAATAGCATAAAATAGTTAGAGTTTATTACACTATTTTATAGTACTATAAAAGTGACTACATAATCTATCACATGTACTAAGATTCTCATGTTACAAATTAACCCTACCAATTTGGTAATAGTTTGGTTTACCATTTGTAGGTTGTAGGCTCTAGTCACAATAAAAGGAGTTAAAGGCACTTAGGACAAAACGTTTTCCTAGGAATAGGTTTAACCAAAATTTACATGTGTCATTATTAAAAAAAATAAAAATCTTCCAACTTTTGGCAATATTATCCACTTATATAAATCAATGAATTTCAAACATATGAAATTGAATATGAATAGAAAAAAATCTTCTTTACATATAACAACCAAAATTGTGTGTTAAATTGAACTTTACTTTGTTTGCAAAAACATTATGGCATGAAATCACTTTTTAAGTATATAAACTATGGGAATTGAACTTAATTTACTATTTTTTACAATAACATTTTGTAACATTTTGCTATTTTTATAACATTTTTATTTACATTTTTCTTTCATTAATTAACATGTTTATTTAACAATCACTTTTCTCAACTCACCCATAATACATATATTGGTGGTTTTTTCCCATGTATCCATTGGTGATGATTGCCACCAATATCCATCAATTGGAAAAATTGATGAAATCATGCAATATACATTTACCATTCCTTCATCTTCTTGTCCAATAATTATTTACTTTTCATTTTCTCACTCCAATAGTACCAATAATATATATTTAAAAAATTGGCACTTTCAAAGACCTATCCACATAGACTTGGAGTAAACAAAATAACCATGTACAATAAAGAACAATATAATTCTAAAACTTCTAACACTATGGACAACTAAATTTGAAAATTCTGCATTTACTGAAAATAATTTAATTATTTCCATAATGGTAAAGGCATTACAATAGTTTAAATTTTTTTGACAACCTCAAGTATCAACCTTGTCTAATAATCCACAATTTTCAAGTTAAGTTTTAAGGTGATCATTGTCTAAAGTTTAAGCTTAAGTTAAGTTTTGCAAGAATTTATTAATTAACAAAATATATATATATTATTTCTACTAATGTAAAATTTGTAACCCTTATCAAAGAACTAGGTTCACACATCACACTATTATGGTGTTGATGAGAACCTTTAATAAGAAAAATTCAAAGTTAAGAAATTAAATAAATAAATAAATTTGGTTTTTTATTTTAATTATTTTAAAAAATTGACTGGAATTGATCTGAGAAAATAATGATATCCACTTAACACTCAATGATGAAGTCCTAAATGATATTTCTATTTTATCGTTCTTCCAAATGTATTCCCCCCATTGTTATGTTGTTAGATGATATTTGATCAACAAAACACAACTAAAGGGAAACTACATTGTGCAACATGTATCAATTAAGTGAAAAATCCTTTTGTAGGTTCATTTCATATAGTTCAATTATTTTTGTCAAATTTGTACTCTTTGATTTACAATGATGCATTTTCTTGTGATTGGGTTCAATGTTCAAATCAACATTTTGTGGTTTCATTCAAAACATTCCATTACTCTTTTTATTCTTCTTTCAAATAAGAGCATTTTCATATCATAGACTTGTAAGTTGCCCTTTACATAACCAAAGTTGTCAAAAAGAAGTTGGTTAGTTGTAGTTGAATGTATGCGATTGCAGCAATGTCATGTTCCCACTTGAATAGTGGCATAAAGCTTGTTAGATTCAACTTGTTGCAAAGTTGCACAACTACAAGATCTTTTTTTCTCATCATTGTTTTCGGGTGATGATTCCATTGATAAATGACCAAAAGATCGGTTTTTGTCCCACCCAAAAAATGATGTGCAATGGAAACACTATCTATCTATGAGCTACGAGAACCATACAACCTCAGAATTCCTCTTCATTATTTTGTTTGTTGCTTTTATTTAATCTTCAAAAGCATTGCACACGGTCCAAAACCATTCCAAGTTACTCCGATGAAAAGAACAAAATAAAAAAAATGAAAGAATACCCAAAAATCCTTTCTAAATTAAAATTAAAAGATTACAAGGTCAAAAGCTGGACAAATAAATACGTGGGTCAATTTCAGAACATGATGATACCCACTCTCATACTCTGGCTCATCACAGACAATTCGGTCCTTATTAAGGACCGTTCAACCACACATGGGACTGGAAGTCCTTAGTAAGGGCCAGTAGGCACTGCGAGAGGAAGGGTAGGCGACGAGGAGGAGGGCCCAGACCCCGTCCCCCCCGCCGCCGCGCACTTTCTCGATTTCCGCAATTTCAAACTGTTTGAATCCGTCGCGCAACGGCCTCCTTTCGATCGCGGGGACACACTCCGACAGCAGCAGCAGCAGCAGAGGATTGATTCCTCTAACAAATGACAGCTTTTTGCGTTTTTTATTTTGTATGAGGTATCGTCAAAGTTGTGAGTTTTGTTTGGTCGGATCCCCGAAGTTCTGAGTCTTGTTTTGTCAGATCGCTATAAAGTTGTGAGCTTTTTTTGTTAAGTTGCAAGAGTTGCTTGATTGACTTCGAGCAAGCTGAACAAGTGGGTGGGGGGGGTAGCAAAGCAAAGATCGGAGATTCGCTTCTGATCTGAAGAGATCACGAAAGTGCGTGAGCATGGAATTAGTATAATACTCTCCAACTTCAGTCTGAGTACTAGCTGGAGGAGCTGCTCAGAAACCGCTGCTGAAAGAAAATCTACGGGATTTGGAGCTGGAAGAAGAGTTCTGGGTCCAGAAGAAACTCTCGTAATGGATTTTGAAGAATCAGATCCGGCAGTTGTATTGGGGTTTGCCGGAGTTGTTGTGCTGGATTAGATCTTCGCTACACTTGGGGCTTGAAGAAGCTGGGGTTTTAAGACGCTTCTTCTTCTGTTTTTCTCGTGGAAAAACCTGAAAGGTTGAAGTCTCGAGGTAGGGACTCCGTCGCAGATCATGGTGAAGGGCGGAGTGGGTCGGACTCGGGTGAACAACCGTGGGGTAGATTTCTCTTCTCAGCAGCAGCTGCAGTGGGAGAGAGATCCTTTTGGGTTGCGTCCATGGCGACACAAGTCGTCACCTATTCTTCATGTGGGCAAAACTCCTACTACTCGCAAACTTCGACAACTGAATGAGAATGTTCCTCCCGATGCTCCCAACAATGTAAGGATCTCCTCGCTTATCAAAAATCCTTTCTCTCTGAAATCTCTGAGATTGTCAAGCTTTTTGCGGAGGAAAGTTCAAGTGGACTTGTGGTCTCTGGTACATGCTCCATCTTCTAAGGTGGCGAAGAAGGGACAATATCAGTGCCGCTTGTCGACAAAACAACTTTGCATTCTTCTTCTTCTTCTTCTTCATCTTCATCCACACCTGCAATTTATTCAGAGTTTTTCTTTTCTGAACGAAGGAGATCCATGTTCAACTCAACAAAAAGCTCGAGAAATGGAACTCTCCTTCTCCTTCTCTTTCTTCTTCTTCATCCACGCCTGCAATTTGTTCAGATTTTTCATTTTCTCAACGATGAAGATCCATGTTGAATATAAAAATAGCTTGAGAGATCGAACTACTCTTCTTCTTCGTCTTCGTCCACACCTGCAATTTGTTCAGACTTTTTCATTTTCTGGACGAAGAAGGTTCATGTTGAAAACAAAAGAAGGCTTGAGAAAGGGAACAGATCTCATGTGCTGCTTGGAAGAAATCGCAGGTGCTGGATGGACTGGCCGCTTGCAAATCAGTGGGGAAAGGAACAAAGACTACTAGTACTACTAGTTACAAAGAAAGCCCAGGAGGAGCTCCTCTTGCAAGCCCTGTTGCATCATTGCTGCCAAAGCTGCAGCTGCCCAAGCCTTCTCCTGTCAGGCAAGAGCAGCAGGACTTGGTTGTCGGTGCTCCTCCTCCTCAAATCCAACCTTTTGGTATGGGACTTGACCTGCTGCCTTCTACCGCTACCAAAAGGAAATTGAATTTGGGCAGTATTGAAGCAGCAGGAGGAGGAGGGATCGAAGCTTTGATGAGCTCCACAGCTATGGAATCTTCAGAAGCTACTGATACAGGAGTAAAGGTGGAGAACGTGACATTGTGATCCTGTGTAGATTCTTGGAGATCCTGTGCAGAGTCTTTGAGATCTTTTGCAGATTCTTCTCCTTCTTCTTCTTCTTCTTCTTCTTCTTCTTCTTCTCCTTCTCTTTGTGTATGGAAGCATAGGGACATAGCTCAGTGTCTGCTGCTGATGTTGTCATGTCTGAATTTCACAAAAGTAGCAAATTCTTCATGGCAGGTGGTAGTAAGGATGCGTCCACTGAACACCAAGGAAGAGGCAGAGGAAGACACAAATGTAGTGCAAAAACTCTCCTCCAATTCATTGTTGATATCTGAACAGCAATTCACCTTTGATGCGGTCATCGGTGAAGATGCTTCTCAGGTACTAAAGCATTTCACACTCTCTCTCTTTTGCTCACTCTCATCTCCTTTTCTTGCAATTCTTGTACACACAGACCTTGCAATTCTTATACACACAAAGCTTGCAATTCTTATACAAACAGAGCTTGCAATTCTTGTTGTAAATAGAGAGCTTGCAGTTTTGTTCTGGGCGAGCAGCAGTGAGACAATTGGAATTGGAAGTGAGGAGACAGAATTATTATTTCACCAATTCTGAAGATAAAGCTGAAGAAAGTGCGGATTCATTGTATGTGTGTTTGTTTTTGGTATGTAGCAAGCTGTCTTTGAGATGGTGGGATTGCCAATGGTGGAGAATTGTCTGGCAGGTTTCAACAGTTCTATCTTTGCTTATGGTCAGGTATTATAGTACAGCAATCATCCACTCTTCTTCTTCAATGTATATATTGGGGTTCAAGCAGCAGGCAGCTGGGGATGGTGAGAGACATTGCAATGTGTTTCTATGTGGTTTCTGTGACAAATCTTTGACATCAGAATTGATGGACTTGTGTGAAGGGCAGACAGGAAGTGGAAAAACACACACAATGTGGGGTCCTATGCCAGGTTCAACTTCTGACTATTTGCCAACTGAGGATCGTGGCATCACCCCCCGCATCTTTGAGCAGCTATTTTCTCGCATCCAACAGGCAAGGGAGAAAATCCCCTTCTTTTTGAAAATCCCTTTTGCAAAATGGCATAATGGAGTTTTGACACACACTGTTGATTCCTGATGTAAGTTTACATTGGAAACTCTAACAGGAAGAGAGGGACAATGTAGACAAGCATCTACGGTACCAGTGTCGTTGCTCCTTTCTTGAGGTGCACATTCTCTACTGCTTCTTCCCCACGCCTGTTAAGGAAACAAGTGAAATGCAGAAGTGTGAAACCCCAATATTTAAACTGCCACCCCACTCCCTATATGTTTCTGAAGTTTTTTGGTCTTAATTGCCCATTGTTTTACGTGCTTCGCAGATCTACAATGAACAGATCACAGACTTGCTTGAGCCATCTTTGAAGAACCTCATGGTACAGTCCCCATGGCTCCCATACATCCCCTGCGTCACAATCCTGTTGGAATCATCAAAACAGTGGCTCTTATTTCACAGTCCTTCATGAGTCTACTACCATCATAATGGAGATCAACAACAGTACAGATACAATATGAATTGTGTTCTTGTGTCAATTTTGCAGATTCGAGAGGACACAAAGACAGGTGTTTATGTTGAAAGCTTGACTGAAGAATACGTTTCTAGCATGGGAGATGTTGCTCACCTTCTTGTGCGGGTGAGAGAGAGGCATTTCTAAAACCCCCAAAAACTTTCTTATACTGAGATCACCACAATTACTTACACCTTTGCAAGAAATGCTTTGTCGATGGATGGACCTCAAATCAGTTGCTCAAGAGCACAACCTGCTCTTATTTTCAATGATTGCTACTAGCTTTTGTGGCATTGTTCACATCTGTTTTCATGATTTTTTTTTGGCAGGGACTTGCGAACAGAACTGTTGGCTCAACATCAATGAACAATGAGAGCTCTCGTTCTCACAGCGTACTCACTTTTGTTATTGAGTCCCACTCTAAGGTGTGGTGCACTAGCCAGTCCATGTTGCAGGTTTTATATGAAAGGGCCTTCTAGATCTTTCTTTACCTGATTCGTTTCTTGAAGACATGGAATTATTCATTGTGTGTGTGTGTGTGTGTTTCTCTTCTTCCATAGAGTGTTGCAGAGGGTGTGAGCAGTGTGAGGAGCAGCCGTATGAACTTGGTGGATCTAGCAGGATCAGAGCGACAGAAACGGACAGGCGCTGCTGGTGAGAGACTCAAGGAAGCTGGAAACATCAACAAATCCCTTTCCCAACTTGGGTCAGCACCTTTGTTTCTTTACCCTAGAACCCTGAATATGCAAAATGTGCTCATGATTAAACCTCACTGATCATTTTAAGAGTCAGCAAGACAGAAAAACCTGAGACGGTTTCTCTTTATTTTTCTTGTGCAGGAATGTGATTAACATATTAGCAGAAGTTGCACAGACAGGGAAACAACGGCATATCCCCTATCGAGATTCCCGCCTCACTTTCCTGCTTCAAGAGTCCTTAGGTGGTAATGCAAAGCTTGCCATGATTTGTGCCATCTCTCCTGCCAGCAGGTTAGTTTTCTGCGACACAGGCTGTGCTAATTAAGTTTCACTCATCAAGATTTCACTAAACTAACCGATTTTGCTCTAATCTTCTCTGAATCACAGATGAGGACTAGGAGCATATTAGGGTTCACTATTCCTTGACCATTTGAGAAATGGAAAAATTGCAGTTGCAGAAATGAGACACTCAGTACTCTTCGATTTGCTCAAAGGGCAAAGGCCATGCAAAACAAGGCAGTTGTGAATGAAGAAACTGCCAATGATGTGAAGCTTCTTCGTGAACAGATTCGCCAGCTCAAGGTGCAATGATGTCTGCTTTATCTGTTAGATGTCTAGCAACCCTGGTCTCTGTCTCTAGCATTACGATGAGCAACACATGTGGTATCTTTCTGCTTTTCCTTGTTTGCATCATAGTTACTTGTCATGATCCTTCAGACATTGTTGAGCATTTGCAAATGTAGAGATGCTGATGATCAACTTGTCGTCGAGGAGAAATGCTAATGATTGAGGAAATATACATGTGCAGGAGGAATTGATGAAGATGAAAATGAACAGCAACAATCTTCAGGAAAATGGGACTACTACTACTACAGGGTTCTCCAATGGATGGTCTGCACGCCGCAGTTATAATATTCTCAGGTTAAGTCTGGGCCAACCAATGACACGATCACTGGTTGATGCAGAGCCCTTTGATGAGAAGATGGAGATTGATCAGGGTGATGATGATGATGATGATGAAGGGGACGAGCCTTCAGCTCAGTCTACTCCCAAAAATGATGATGATGACTACCAGCCATCAACAATTGAGATGAAGTTGTCGTTCTCTCCATCTTCTCACAGTGATCGTGATCATCATCACCAAGCCATGAGGAATGAGGAAATAGGGGAACTTCTTCAAACTGTTGTGACTAAGATGACTGAAACAGGACTAGATTCCAACTCCATTGGACAACACAAAGCTCAGGAAGAAAATCCGAAATCTGGTTTACCATCAGCAGATTTTGTTACTAGCCATTCAGAACTGCATATGATCACACCACCAGAGTTGCGTACATCAATCCTTTCACCTGTTGTGAATGACAGCAAGTGCTCCTCAAAGGCAAATATGGCTTCGGGTGTGTTTTCAGTCAGTGGAAAGTTGCCTCTCAGCTACTCAATCCGTAGCAGCAAAGCTTTTTCATCTTCAAGAGATGAGCTTGCTGCAAGCCTTGCACATGGTCTTGAGATCCTGGCCACACAGCAAAGAAGATCAGTGCAGAGGTATCATTTTTGTGATCTCGGTTTACAAACAATATATTGTAGCGAATCTTCTGTCTTATCTGATGGAAACCTTATCTTACAACTTGCTTGAAGTTGCTGAATTTTTGTCTCATATACATTGCAGGTCTGGTGGAGTTCAATTCTCTTTTCAAAATGCTGGCAAAACACAAGGCTCAATGAAGTGTGAAACATTGCATGGTCCTTCTAGTCATGATGCAAATGAAGGGAAGGACCTTGAAATTCCAAAAACAGGAGTGGAGGGATTGTCACCTCCAGATCTTAATTCACCGGATGCAAGAGATGGGTCATCACTATGGCAACTGATTCTAGAAGAGGAGCTCAACAAAAACTCATCAGTCACCCCAAAAACCCCTGCACACAGCTCCGAGGTACACTACAGGACATTGTAGTTTTTCCCACTTTTGAAGATACATAATCAATTTTGCATTGCAACTCTCAAGATTATCAGCAAGGTGACACTGGCTTTGTTAAAGATGGCTAGATGTTGGTGTCAAAAAATGATTTTTTTTGTTTGTGTAGGTGGCTGAGGCAGCTGCCTTGGCAGATGCTTTGAGGAGAGAGCAAGCTGCAAAGGAAGTCATAAGCCTGCAAGCAGCAGAAATTGAAGAACTGCACTGCCTGGTAGGAGTCTTCCAACAGTTCTCAATCCTGTTTAAACCCTCTCTCTGATGCTGAGACTTTTATTTTGTTTCAAATCATGGATGGCTGGTACCTGGCAACAATAAACGAAGCACACACCAGTGTTCTGTGAGAAAGGTGTGATTGGTGAAACCAATTTTTCTGATGGATGTGAGTATGAGAAGCAGGTGCGGCAATACAAAAGTGAGCAGGAGAGTAATGCTGTCATACACCAAAGGCAGGAGGAGAAAATTGCACAGATGGAGAAACTGGATGGTGTCCTCCCTGGTGGAGCACATGAGTTTCATGCTGATGAATTGTCATCTGCCTTACCGCTTGAGTTTGAGGTACAAAAGAGATCTCTACATCACAAAATGCCTCAAAATGTGCCTCAGAAGTGGGGTTTTGTGTTCAGATGTAATCCGAAGTGTGCAGATCTGAGCTTAGAATTCACCTTTACTACTCTTGGCAGATGCTGCAGCAGGAGAAATTCAATGAGTGCCTGGATGTCAATACAGCGGCAAAGATGAAACAGCAGTCATTGGAAGAGGAGCTTCAAAAGTACAAAACCTTCTGTGACCTTGGGGAGAGAGAAGCTCTTCAACAGGAGATTACTGAATTGAGGAGCCAGCTGCAGCTCTACCTTGAGACAGGAACAGCACCACGAGTGCCCACTAAACAACAGTGCTGTCTGTCAGTCACCCCTGAGAAGAACATGTTGCCTCCAAGCCCTGTAAATAGTAAGCTGCTTGCATCTGTGTCTGGGTTGCCTGAGGGTTCTCCCTTGCAGGATTCAGCTTCCTCTTCTGGCAGCCCTCAAGGTCAGCCAGAAGCAACTGCTGACAAGCGATTGGAAGAGGAACGGAAAGAGTGGGATGAGCGAGAAAGTGAATGGATCATTATTGTGCAGGAGCTCAGGGAAGAATCTCGTAATCACAAGCAGCTGGCAGAGAAATGGAAGAAGGAGCTTGAACGTGAAAAGAGGTGTACACGAGAGATTCATGATGCTCTCCAGTTGGCTATGGAGGGACATGCTCGCCTTCTCAACCAGTATGCTGAATTGCAAGAGAAGTATACTCTGTTGCTGGCAAAGGTTCGGGAGATTCGTGATGGTGTCTCAGACATGAAGACGGTGGCAAGGAGGTCTGGTATGAATGCAACCGAGGCCCAATGGTTTGATATCCAATCCTCACAAATAGTGGCTATGAAGATTGAGCTTGATCGTGAGAAGAAAATTGCAAGGGAGGAAATTCAGGCACTCCACACACAGCTACAAGACACAGCAGATGCTGTCCAAGCTGCTGGAGAGCTTCTTGTTCGCTTGAAAGAGGCAGAGGAGGCAACTAGCATTGCTAAAGTAAAACAACCTCTACTCAATCCCTGTTTGATCAGACAAAACCAGGATGTTGCTTCCATGGTGCTCATCTGCAGAACTGATCAAAAGCACAAAAGCATGGATGCCATTGCATTCTCAAATTTTGGTGCATGTGTTCTTCTGAAAAAAATAGTTGTGTTTATGGGTGTATGCAGAAAGCGGCAGCTGTGGCTGAGGAAGATGCTGAAGGCATGAGGCACGAAATTAAGAAGCTAGAGAAGCAGCATGGAACAGAGGTTGCAATTCTCCAACAACAATTATCTGATGCTCTCTCAAGCAAACCACTGTCATCACTCTGCCCTAAATGTGCAGGCATGTCTGGACACATCAACCTTGAGTGTACTAATGAGACAGGTGATGATGTACCCTCTGCTGCTCTGGTTGCAGCAATTCTTCCTTCAACAAAAGAAACACAACAAGAGATGGTGGCAGAGAAACAGAAAAGGAAGACAGGTACAGTAGTCGAAAGCTGGAGCTGTGGTGAGCAAATAGCTGAAGAAGATGAAGAAGATGAAGATGATGGTGAAGAAGATACAATGTCCTTCACCACAGCTCCAGCTTTCTTTCGCCACTCAATTGGATTTCAGTTTCTTCAAAACCTAGATATTGAGCAATTTGATGACAATGATGAGTTTCTCTGTGAAACCTGTGGAGAGCCAGCAACAAATTCCATGAGGATTTGTGATTCTTGCATCCCATATATGGGGCCTGAATTGCGGGGTTGAATCCAAATGAAAACACACCTACAACAGTTCAAGGGGAATGAAGAAGATGGAGAAGAGTGGTGTGAATCCTTTGACCACTTGAGGCGACTACACCATTCAAGTGATGTACTGGGTGATGATGTTTATTGTGGAGTGTACAAGTTGTTGGACTACAACTTGTCATAAGATCTTGAATTGAAGATCTTGATCGCCTTGTTGGCATTGGCAACATGGAATTGTTTGTAATTAGTGAAACTTGTTATCTGTAATTAAGGAATGCTATGAATCCAAATCCTTTTTGGCCACTTTAGACATGACAAACAACACCATCAGCACTGGTGTAGTGAGTTTAGGGCTTAGGTTTCGCTTCATGTTATTTGCTCAGCTTTTGAGTTTTGTAGGTGTACAACAAACTTTGGAGTAGATCTTGAATTGAAGATCTTTGTCAAAGTGGTTGGCATTGGCAAAGTGGGTTTTGTGGGCTCTTCTTTGAGGGGAAAGAGACCTTTGCATCTGTACAACGTTTGGAGTCCAATTTTGACTTCAATTTGGAACCAATTTGTGGGGGGTGATAGCTAGAAGCCTACCTTACTCTCTAGTCTGTTTTTCTTATCAAATTCAATTTTCATGAAACCCTAAATCTTAAACCTTAGCCATGTTACATTGTTTCCATCAGCTCTCATGCTGATTTTGCATTTGATCTAGTTTGGAATTTTTTATAATCTTAGAATCAAAGTGTTTTGAAAAACCCCTACAGTTTTCATAAAAGAATTAGCAAAGGAGTGGGTAGGGATTTCCCATTAGGTATGACAGAATCTGCTTAAAAATGCTTCTCCATCAGCAAAGGTGCTTCTTGTGGTGCATTTTGCCTCCCAGTGTGGTGGGTCTTTGTAACACCAACCTCAGCTTTTTCTACTACATGAATGTCAGGGGTAACAGGTTTGTGTCAATTTTCTCAACCAAAACATTATATGACATAATCTTCTGATCATCATTCACTCCTTAATGGTTAACAAAATGTCACTGTTGAACATAATTTTCTTTTAGATCTCTGAATCTGTCACCCCAAAACCATAATGTCATAGAATGAATGGTCTTTGCCCTCCCTCATTCTGTTGGAATAGTTCCCTGGCACATCTTGTGGAATAATCCTGTTGCGGGATAATCCTGGTGCATGCATCCTCCCAGCAATAATCCTAACAGGCTTGCCCGATGCCTTACCCAAGATAATGGACAAGGACTTGACCATGCCATCATAGTACAAAATAGTTTGTTTGGAAAATGGTGTTTGAGACAACAACAAAGTCTGGAGAAAGGAGAATTATCCTCCCATTCCATTGTATATTCTGGAGGGAAAGTTGAAGGTAAATGTGAAAGGGGAGGTAAGTAAGTATGCCAAACATTGTTGAAATAACACACCTGTGCATTATGCACGGGGTTCACACTAGTATAGACAAAAGGGGTCTGGTTTTTTTAAAATATAAAGAGTAAAGTTTCTTTTACCTTTAATAAAAGAACAAGAAGTACCTCAAACAGCAGCTCTCTCATCCAAACCATAGTGGAAATGAATCCTTTTATGTCCTACCTGAATTAAATAGAGTTCATCCATAATAAAAAAGATCATCCATTGATAGGATGAGCTGGTGACTTTTGGGAATCTCAGCAGAAAGAAGGGGAATTGCTGAATGCAATTTGGCACACTTGGATTGGTCGACTGCAGAGAACGAAAATCATTGAGGCGTAAGCGACTATTCCTCCCTGCCAGCTGCCGGGAAATTTGCAAAATTGGAGAGCAAAAAACTGTGCAAGGATTATTCAGCGAGCGAAAAATCGACATGAATTTTCTGAAGATTCTGATGATTTTCGTAATGGGTTGTTGTCGCAGCAGCGACAGCGGAGATCAATCTTTTTCATAATCTTTTTTGATGACCTTTTTGTTTTGTGTTGTATGGGTTTGTTTTGTTGAAGTGGAGACTCCGAGAGATCAAGCTTGATTCATGAATATTGTTGTATTGAGTTTGTTGCAGTAAGTGGAGAGGAGATTAAGCTTCTTCATGATGACATTGATGAAAACGCTACTTTCTTTCTGTACTTTTGCTTAGACTGAAACTATTGGAGATTAGCATACTTTGTTACCATGCTTGGACCCTATGTGGGATACGCTTGTTGCAGTGGAGGAGAGATTATTAATCTTGATGATCTGATCACTTGTTCTATTATGAGTACCTTTGTTGCAGCAGGGGAGAGAGATTAAGCTGAGATTAAGCTTGATGATGGTTTTGTGGTAAGGGTTGTTCTTGTTGTTGAGCGGAGAGATCAAGCTGCTCGAGCATTGAAGAAAGTCATGGGCCGCGCGCGGGTGCTATGAGAAATGGGACGGGCGGATTTAGTTGCTGTTTTGGTGAGGGCGTGAGGAGTTTACGAGAAGTCGTAGTACTTGGGTATGGATGAGGGCTTTTTGTTGTTGCAGTTAATGCGCCGAATTTCGTGAAGAAAGCGCCAAAACGAAGTAGGATCTTGATCAATGGCGATGATGAGGTCGGTTTTGCGGAATGCGTTAAGGTTCTGCTTGCAGCAACAGCAGCAGCACGAGGGGTTTAGGGGCTTTAACTTCGTAGCTTCAAGTCGTGATCTTGAGAGCTCTAGGACGTGTCTAAAGAACTGGTTTGGAGCCGCTGGAAGTTCATGGCGGCAGCAACGGAACTTTAGTGTGCGAAGGTTATATGATCATCTGCATCGCGCCCCCAACGTGCCAGCGCGTGCAGGCCGGGACGAGATTCGGGGGTTGGCGGAACTTTCTGCCTCGAGAAGTACTCATGCCGCGTTACGAGGACAGGCTCACTGGACTCAGCTCCCGAGATTCATGATGCACGGAATGTTGTGGTGCGGAAACGAGAGAGTTTCCTACTTGCTTGCAGCCGTTGCCGCTACGGGATTTCTTGGAGGCGCGGGTTTGTTTGTCGTGCTCGCTGATGCAGGGCAGCGGGAGGAACAAGGGACGTCAAGGCCAGCAGCAGCAGCTTCTGGTGAAGTCGAGGAAGTGGTGAGATCTAGTGTTGGTACAGGCCCGGGCCGCAAGAAGAAGGTTGTGGTTCTGGGCACGGGATGGGCGGGGACTAGTTTTCTGAAGAACCTGGACTCCTCGCTGTATGATGTGATTGTGGTAGCTCCTCGTAATTGTTTTGTCTTCACTCCCTTGCTCCCAAGCGTAGCATCAGGTGTAGTAGAAGCGAGAAGCGTCACGGAACCGATTCGAAGGATCATCCGCAAGAGAAACATCGAGTTTTACCAATCGGAATGCGTAAGAATCGATGCCAAATCCAAGCAAATACTTTGCAACAACGTCTCCGAGAGAAAATCGCAAGGCAAGGATGTGGAATTCACGCTCGATTACGACCTCCTGGTGGTGGCGGTGGGGGCCACAAACAACACTTTCGGCACCAAAGGCGTTCAGGAGTACTGCCATTTCCTCAAAGAGATTGAAGACGCCGAAAAGATTCGCGAAAGCGTGGTGGAACGCTTCGAGACTGCAAGCCTTCCTAACTTCTCTTCAGAAGATAGGTACGCAATCAAAATACGTCTCAGGAATCTCAGTGTTTTTGTTTTTCTTTTCTTTTCTCGAAATTTAGGACTGCGGCGACAAAACAAATCCCCGAACTACAAATGGAGTTTTTGGAAAAAAATTGCACAAAAGTCGCCATTTTGAGAGAAAAAAATGGAGGTCGACAGAACAAAGCAGGATCTAAAACAATTCTACTTTCCTCATGTCTGACCTGTAGCCAAATTTGGCTCATTCCTCTTCTGGATGATCGCCACACTTCACCTACTTGACAAAATTGGGAAAAAGAAATCCTGCTAGTCATGATCGTTGCAAGCTGATGATCAGGGAGCTTGCAGTCGAGGATCGATCGCTGCTGCAATATGCAAGCAAGCTACCCTTTCTTCGCAAATCTCTGATCATTCTTGAGATCAGTTCTAGAATCATTTCAGCAAAGACTTTTAGTGTCGCGGTTTCTTTCTCGCATCTTCCACTCTCGAAGCTGATCTTAATGCAATAATCTAGGAGCAAATTGCTACACTTTGTCGTTGTGGGAGGAGGACCTACGGGAGTGGAGTACGCAGCGGAGCTTCATGATCTCATCCACGATGATCTTTGTCGTCTCTACCCACATCTTGAGCAAGATGTAACCATAACTGTTGTGCAATCCGAAGACCACATTCTCAACTGCTTCGATCAGCGCATCAGTGAATATGCTGAGAAGAAATTCTCTCGAGACGGAGTGGATGTGAAGATAGGATGGCGAGTTTCCGAAGTCACAGACGAGAATGTGTGCTTGAAGTCAAAGAAGACAGGAGAGCTTGTGCAGCTACCATACGGCATGGTTGTCTGGTCCACAGGTATGTAGTCATCTTTGTTTTCTGGATGGAAGAAAGACTAAGGAGAAGGATGAGGAGGAGGAGGAGGTGCTGGAAGAAAGCACGGAATCCCTCAGACTTCTAGAAACACCATCTCTCGAAGGTGCTTGAAGAAAGCATGGACTCCATTTGCTTCTTAAAACACCATCTCTTGAAGGTGCTTCAATAAAAGCATGAACTCTCCCTTGTGCTTATTAAAACACCAATCTCTTGAAGGTGCTTGAAGAAAACATGAACTCCCTCATCCAAGGATTTCTCCAAGAAGGTGGTTTTTGAAGAGAGCGTGAAATCCCTTTGCTTCTTAAACACCATCTCTCAAAGATGCTTGAAGAAAGCATGAGCTCCCTCATGCTTCAGAGAACACCATCTCTTCTCATTAAAGAATTGCTACAATCTCTTGAATCTTGAATCTTCTTTGTATCTGTTCCTACAATCTCAAATCCAAGTATTTCTCCAAGAAGAAGAAGGTGCTTGAAGAAAGCATGAACTCCCTCATGCTTCAGGCAACACCATCTCTCTCTCATCAAAGAATTGCTACAAATGTTGAATCTTTTGTTATCTGTTGCTACAATTGACTCCAAGGATTTCTCCAATTGAAATCTTCTTTGCTGAAATTCTTTGTTGTAAAGTCTTTCCTGAAATTTTGATTTTGGGATTTATTGCCACATTTTGGGGTTGTCAGGTATTGCCACTCGTCCAGTGGTGGCTGATTTGATGGCACAAATCGGGCAAGCAGATCGTAAGGTGCTGGCAACAGATGCATGGCTTCATGTCCATAACTGTGAGGGAGTGTACGCACTAGGAGACTGTGCATCAGTTGAGCAAAGGAAGATTGCAGAAGACATTACAAATCTTTTTGAGCTAGCTGACAAAGACAAATCAGGCCTTTTGACTGCAGAAGAGTTTCTTGAGACTGTAGAACAAATCAGGCCAGAGTATCCTCAAATCGATATCTACCTCGAACATCAGCACATGGAAAGCGTCATTGGACTTCTTGACAATGCTGTGAAAGATGGCAAGCAATCAGCTGTGCAACTTGACCTTGAGCACTTCAGAAAGGCAATGAGTAAGGTTAGTATCAACGTGCAGCACTTTGTAGTTTTTGTTGCAGTACTAGCAAGCTTCCTTGAGGACCAACAAGCTTGGATCTCTCTTCTCATTGAGGGGGTGCCTGTGGTTGATCTTCTCTTCCTTCAGCAGTCAAAAATGGCACACCCGATTTTCAATTGTTTGGATCTTGTCCCTAACAAGCTTGGACGTTCCTCTCTCTTCCCAATGGCTGGGAGCTTGGGGGTTTGATCTTAGACAGGCAAATTTGTGTGCCTGGTTTTCAAATGCTTGGATCTTTCTCTCTCTTCTCAATGATGGGTGCTTGTGGGTTTGATCTTAGACAGACAAATTTGCAAGCCGATTTCCAAATTCTTGGATCTTGTCCCTAACATGCTTGGATCTTTCTCTCTCTACTCAATGATTGGGTGCTTGCGGGTTTGATCTTAGATAGGCAAATTTGTGAGCCCGATTTTCAAATGCTTCAGTCTTTCTCTCTCTTCTCAATGATTGGGTGCTTGTGGGTTTGATCTTAGACATGCAAATTTGCAAGCCTGATTTTCAATTGTTTGCATCTTGTCCCTAACAAGCTTGGATCTGTCTCTCTCTTCTCAATGATTGAGTGCTTGAGGTTGATCTTTGCCTGGCAAATTTGCAATGCTGATTTTCAAATGCTTGGATCTTGTCCTGATCTCATAGTTTTGATCATTTCTCAGTACATTTGAGTTAGAGCAGTTACTGATGATACAGTTCTAGGAGAGTTGAACTTGTCACAGAAGGAGATTCTCTGACTGGCTATGGCATGCAGGTGGACAGCCAATTGAAATCTATGCCAGCTACTGCTCAGGTAGCAGCTCAACAAGGTGCTTATTTGGCTTGCTGTTTCAACAAACTGGCTCAAGAATACACCACAAACATCAAGCCTGAAGATCATCGTCAACACTTAGATCCCTTCTTTTACCGTCATTTAGGCCAGTTTGCACCACTCGGAGGAGAAATTGCAGCTGCTGCATTCCCGGGAGATTGGGTTTCAATTGGCCACAGTACACAGTGGCTGTGGTATTCAGTCTATGCAAGCATGCAGGTAAGCTGGCGCACCAGAGTGTTGGTAGTGTTTGATTGGGCTAAAAAATTCATATTTGGTCGGGATTCCTCCCGTATGTGAAGAGACAATTGGCAAGCAAATTTGTTACACAGATGTACATACTGTTCAATGCCTCTTGTTTTTTGGCTTCCAGGAAACAGTGATAGCATTTGTTGTATGTAGTAGAGAAAACTATAAAAACCTTATCCTTTACCAGTTCCCATTATTGAACAAACTGTGCAAAATCCATATCGTCAATCAGACTTTCTTTACTAGCTTTTTAAGCAAACTGAACTGATGCATATCACCTGCTTGTGCTACATTTGGTTTTCTTTCAAAATCTCCTTAAACAACCAATCTTAGGTTCAAAATTCTCATGAACAACTCATTCATTCTTGTGATCTTTGTCAATTTTTTAGTAGAATGCCACCTTCAATGTATTGGCATCAGTTATTGTAAAACCTTGCACGAAATGTAACCAGACATGTTACCAGAAGTGAATCAGGATGAATCCATTGTCAATTCAAGCCTTGAACTCCACTATGCATCTTCTTAACTTCATGACACATCTGTTTTCACAAAATTTGGGCAGAACCTTTCAATTAGGTGCAGGGTGATTCTACCATCACATGGCCTCAATTCATAATGTGAATTAGTACATATTGCATGAAGTGGTCCATTTTTCAAAGCCACAAACTCACTACCTTTTGATCATGGGTTTTGTTACTTTGGTTTGGCTAACTTTTACCCCATCCACTTGGGATTCCCACCTTTTGAAACTGAAGCTCTTCATCAAAAACTTTGCTTGCTCAAAGTAATAGATACATACATATAAAAAATGCTTATTAACAATATATTTAAACATTTGCACCAATGAGATGACTTCTGTAGTCATGGTGATCACCACAAGATTCCTTCCACATGATTCAATCCAAGTCCCATTGTACTAAGGAGACATTTTGTACAAAAAATCTCATGTCCCTACTACAAAATATTCAATACTTTCATAAGACTTATGTTTTACGATGGAATCTAATTTGAAGTGAACAAGAGATCAACATTTTTGTGCGGGGTAATGCCCTGGCAGCAGGGCATTAACCCAGTGTAATGACCAAGGCTTGCTCATACAATGGGGCCTCTCACCTGTAAAAGCAAACTCCCCTGTGCAAAGACATTTCACAACTCAAAAGAGCCACCATCAATGTCATTACATATTTGAAAGCTAGGGGAATGACTCTAGAGTCTTACCTTTCATGTTATGAGATTCCTAGGCACATTGTGGAAAACTCTATGCATAGTGGGACATGAATTTTCATTTCCTCATTTATGTGTGTATCTTTAAGTTTGATTCAAGTACTATGAGTCTCATCTTTCATGTTGTGAGATTTCAGAGCACATCATGGAACACTTGTTAGAACATAATTCTCCTTTCCTTATTTATGGTGTACATTTTTGTTTAACACTTGTACTACAAGTGAGTTTCTTTTAGAAGTTTTGGATTTGTCTTATCTACATGAATTTATTAGCATCAACAAGGTTGGATGCCAATCCACGACTGTGCACCAAATCTCATTGGTTTCACATGAATGTTTCCTTGACAATGGCATCCTTGGTGACACTGGCATTTCAACAAGAATCACTCCCAAATCAAAACTTTTTGAGCTTGATATCAAGTAAAAACATCATTATACTTGTTAAATAATATCAGTGGTAAATCGTTTATAATAGCACATAGATGAAATCTCATAAACATTGGGCTCTTTACGACCAAAGCTCCTTTATGAAATCTCATACCCAATTTGCATCATGAACTAGAAAAACTCCAAGTTAGTGCAACATTTATACACACACTACTCCACATTATTGTCATGGAATGGACAAAAGCTTCAAACCAAGCATTTTCATGACACCTTCCAACCAATCATTTTCCTTGCTTGAATTAGGACACAACCAAAGAGCATAAATCAGGATAATGTCATACATTGCACATCAAAGACATGAATCAAAATATGTATTTGAATTGCTTGTTATTACAGGAATAAAACATAAGCATCATTGACAAGCAAATCAAGAGGGAGTGTCACCAATGCTAACCTTTTTGCTTCTTCAAGCACCACAACTGGGAGCAAAGATCCAGTTCTTCAGGGTGAGCTGCCATGGCATTATGCTCCTTTGTTATGAGGTATCTGTAAGCTTTCAGCCTTTGACTCCAGTTCTGACAGAACCTCATGCTCAAGCTTGTCCTCCTCAGAGGCAAGGCCCCAATGCTTTGCAGCTGTTTGGACCACTGGGTTCTTACACAGCAGATGGGAAGAGTGAGGTAGCTGGCTGAACTTTAGATGGCTCTCTCTGCAATCTACAGGACACCTCAGAAGCATTATACTGTACATGACAGCAACAGTCAACCTTCAGAATAGAAGCTCTAGTCCAGAGATTTCAGTGCATACACTCTCAGCAACACAATTGCACTCACAACATACATTTCAAGTATATGCAAAACAAGAACCCTACCCATGGTCAGCCTGCACATCCCCAAACTGTTGTAGGTCTTCACCCTCAAGTAAAACACCCACAAAATCTGGCTTGTAAGTATGTCATGATTATCAATCCAGAGATGCTTGAACCAATTGCTCACAGTGTTACAGGGCAGCACAGAGGAAGATTGCAAATCAAGGCCACTTTCAGCCTTTAGTATTGCCCCAAATACCTGCTGCTGCCCAATAAAAGGCAAACTTCTTGCCATGGTACAAATAGAGCCCTGCCACCCATGAAGAACTCCACAGTGGTGACGTAAATGAAACTCCATTCCTTCTTCCTCCACATCATGCACCACAATTTTTGTATCACACATGCCCCCCACTATGCATTTGCCTTGACAATCTATTCAATTCTGCACAGGCTTCAATCTGAGGATTGTCATCTACTACACATGTATATATACACCTCCTTATTCACTTCAATCCCAGCTGTTTGTTCACACCTCTTTCCTTCCTCTGCTGTTGTGAACATTTTCTTGGAGATCCCAGTTGCCAAAAGCAGCATAGATGTTAGATGGCATCACTCAGGCTGCAGCATTTCCAGCATCCACTTCAAGAAAACATTTAGCAATGCATTCTCTCATCTCCACATTACCATGAATTCTACAAGCACCAAGCAAAGCCCTCCAAACAGCCAGATTTGGTTAACAGGGCATCATCCTGATCATGGCCAAGAAGGTCAACCACACAGGTGAAATCTTCCAATTTTGCAGAAAGCATGTGAATGGTACTCATTGAACCAAAGCATTGCAGACCTTCATCCACCAGGCCTGAATGGCTACAAGCTGACAGAAGACAAACAAAAGTGACATCACTTGGCTTCACACCTTCTTCACACATTTGTTTGGAATGTTCAAAAGCCTCCTTACCATGCCCATGCATGGCAAATCCTCCAAGCATGGCATTCCAAGAGACCACATCATGTAAGGGCATCTTGTTGAACACTTTCCAAGCCTCCTCCATGCTCCCACATTTTGCATACATGTCAACAAGGTTACTCCCCACAATGGCATTTGACTCACAACCACTTTGAATGACCTGCTCATGAGCACACCTGCCCTCTTCAAGTGCAGCTAAACCAGCACAGGCATTTAGTACGCTCACAAAAGTCACAGGGCATCAGTCCATACCTTCCCATTGCATTTGTTGAAATAGTTCCAATGCCTCCTGCCCTTGCCCACATTTCACCTGGCTATCATAGCATTCCAAGAAACTACATCGCATGGGGTCATCTTATTGAAGACTCTTAAAGCATCCCCCATGCTCCCACATTTGGCATACATGTCAATGAGACCACTTCCCACAAAGACATCAGACTCAACCACTTTGAATGATCTATTTATGAGCATTCATTCCATCTTTAAGTGCTCATACACTGGCACCTGAACAAAAGCAAATTTGTCAGGAATTGTGTTTCTAGTTGCATCTGTTGGAAAAGCTCTAGTGTTTTCTAATATTGACTAGCCTCGACACATCTTGCAAGCCTTCTGCTCCATGTAAAACTATCCAATTGTATAGTCAGTGGTGCCATTGCAGCCATCTGTGCTGCCACCCACAGGGGGTTTCATCTATCCTCAAGCCAGAGTCCCTCTTCTGTCTTCTTATGCTTGAAATCTGGGTTCCTCGCATTGACCTCAAGCAAGAATTGAAAACTAAGCTGATTAGCGATGCATTCCTCATAGCTTAGGACAATCGTAAGAATTTTTAAAGCTGTACAGTCCTCTTTCTCCAGCAAGAGAGTGGTGACAGCCATCATATGTTTTCACTGTTTCTGGCCTACGATCCCACCATTGCAAAGGATCTGAAATGGACTTCCACCAAAGCTTCTCTCTCTGAACAAGAGGAACTGGTGAAGAAGATACAAACTTCTTGCAGGACTAACACTATATTACAAACTCTGAACATAAAACTCAAAATGAGAGTTAGCATTTGCAATGGTTGTGGGCCAGAAAAGTCAGCCAGAGTGGATTCCACCCTATGAACCATGCACCCTGTTTTTGTCCACACTGTTAGTTTACAATTGAATCAAACACTTGATTTCAAAATCTTCAGCAGGTATGGAGATGGTCCTCTCCCATCCACACAAGAGTGCAAATGCATTCAATTGAATCAATGAAATGGTGTGATCTCAAAATGAATCTCAGATAAGTAGTGTTGCCTCTTGTGGATTCGCTGAAGAACAGATTGTGACAGATGAAATTCACATTGAGACAGTATAAATCATGTTGCATCTTGTTGATTTGCTGAAGAATAGATTGTGACAAATGCAGTTTGTGTTCAGACATCCCAGTACTTCTAGACCCTCAGCTTGTTATTTGCATCAATATATGCAAACCCCCCAATCAAACACTTTGCTTCCTTAGAAACTGACCTGTTGTTGGTGCTGCAACATCATCTCCACCCAAAGAGGCTAGAGCCGCCCTATGGTGGAGGCCAGAACCTCTGTCACAATACAGCAGTTTGCATCATAAGAGAAATTCCTTGGATTTTGGCTCTTTCGTTACCACCAAAAGCTCAAATTGTGTAGAAATGTTCCCACACCAAAGGCAAGAAAGAAGAAATGCATGAATAATGAAGCTGACAACCACGCCTGACTGATGAGAGTTAGGGTTACAAGCGAGCTTCGGAACCGGCGCACTGCCATGACCACGAAGAACCGAGGAAATCTCAAAACCCCATAAATCAGCAACAATCCATCACGTCCGGGAAAACAGGGCAAGAGACCACGACGCCCAGTTGCGTAATTTGAAAAAAGAGGGTCTTCTTGTTATAAACCCTAGCAATGCAGATGGATGGGATCCTGAAACTGGAAAAAGATGATGATGATGATGCACAGAAGATAATCTCGATTTCCAAAGCCGAATTTTCTCCTGGCGCATGCTCTCCATACCGATTTTCGGAAACCCAACCCAACAAGAGATGCGGGGGCTGGTGCGTGTGAAATTCTCGCATTGAGAAGATTGCTGTGGGTGGGTACTTTACTTTACGTCCCATTCTTGAGGAACTGCATGCATGTCGGGACGCAATCCGGCGGGGGAGGAGGGATACACCAACTTCTTGTAGAAAATGAATTTCAAGGATATGCGCGATGATATGCGCAAAGTGAAGCTGCCAACAGGTTCATCAGGAGCGTTGGGTCGCTTGGCGCTGGTAGGAGGAATCGCACTGTATGGACTTGCGCACAGCTTGTACACTGTCGAAGGAGGTCACCGTGCCATTGTTTTCAACCGCATTGTTGGCATCAAGGACAAAGTATGTGCACGGCTGCTGTTGCTGTTGTAATACCATTCATTTGTCGATTCCATTGCTGCTGCTGCTAAGTAAGTATTCCCGGAGTTTTTTCCTTGTTTGCAGGTGTTTCCAGAAGGTACACATGTGATGATCCCTTGGTTTGAGAGACCCATCATCTACGATGTTCGCGCTCGGCCTAACACTGTGGAGAGCACCTCAGGCAGCAGGGATCTACAGATGGTAAGTTATATGGGGCCCACCGCTGTTCTTCTTTCTGTGGATGTAGTCAGATTCTTTGCTTGCATGAAATCACCGTGAACCCTGTGTGTTTGAATCTTGAAACAGCAATGGACGAGAGAGAGAGAGAGAGAGAGAGAGAGAAAATGAGGATCGGGTGCTCAATTCTTCTGTGTGCTGCATGCTCCATTTCTGCTTCAAGAATTTCACTTTTGAGGCGAAGTTTCTGGCAATAGAACGCAAGAGCTAAACATTGTGGGCGTCTCGCTGCTAGATCTAACACTCTGAGCATCCTTGCATGCTCCGATTCTGCTTCAAGGATTTCACTTTGAGGTGAAGTTCTAGCAGTAAAAATGCAAGAGCTAAACACTCTGAGCAACTTGCTGCTAGATCTAACACTCCAAGTATCCTTGCATGCTCCAACTCTGCTTCAAGAATTTCACTTTGAGGTGAAGTTTCTGGCAATAAACTGCAAGAGCTAAACAACACTGCGAGAATCTTGCTGCTAGATCTAACACTGAGCATCCTTTGCTTTTTGTAGGTTAGAATCTCCCTTCGAGTGTTGACACGTCCTGTGGCAGACAGGCTTCCAGCAATCTACCGGCAGCTGGGTTTGGACTATGCGGAGCGTGTGTTGCCATCCATTGTTCAGGAGACCTTGAAAGCTGTTGTTGCACAGTATAATGCTAGCCAGCTTATTACCCAGCGTGAGGTAGGTACACAAAATCTGCTTCTCTAAAAGCAACTTCAAAAAATGCCCACTCCATGTTTGATTGTACAAATTTGTTGTTGTTGAAGTACTTCACAACTTCTCATGCACAACTGTCAGCCAAAATTTTGTTAGAATATCTGATAGCAATCCTGTATGCAATTAAGAAGCAATTCTGTTTGCAATTCCAGTAGCAATATTCGCCTGATGTCCATCTGTAGGTCTCCTGCACAGATGAACAAGAGAATCTAGTATTTCTTGCTTGAGAGTTTCAATAGCATCTGTTTCCAGAGAAACACAATCAGTTGGTGACCACCAACCCAATGCAAGAACAGTCAGTATCCCTGTTCAGCAAAAACGATGCAATTGATCATTGCCCAAGCAGAGATCATGAAGCATGACAACCATCTTTGCTCATGAAGCATGACAACCACCAATCATTGTAGTCATCCATTTTTATTTTTATTTGGGAATTGAAACAGGTTGTTAGTAGAGAAATTCGGAGAATCCTGCTTGAGCGAGCTGCCAACTTCCACATTGCATTGGATGATGTATCTATTACCAACCTTACATTTGGTCGTGAGTTCACAGCTGCAATTGAAGCAAAACAAGTTGCTGCTCAGGAGGCTGAGCGTGCTAAGTTTGTGGTGGAGAGGGCAGAGCAGGACAAGCGCAGTGCAATCATCCGAGCACAGGTCCACCCCCTTGCCTGCTCCCCTGCCTTTTCTCCTTCCTCCAACACAAAGCATAGTTCTCTTTGCTGTTAAGCACTTCTCTCCAGCAATTAGATTCAAAGAACATGTGAGCATTGGAAGCACAAGCATCAGAAAGAAACCTTGAAGAATGCTTGCATCTATGCTTCCTAGTTGAGCAGCAGGCTTTGCTACTCTTTTATAGACAGAAACTGTAAAGTTCACTTTGGCCAAAAATGTCACTGGATATCTCCTTATTCTCTGTTTCCCATACAACAATTGAATACAGGGAGAGGCAAAGAGCGCAGAGCTACTGGGTGATGCCATCAAAAACAACCCGGCCTTCATAACACTGCGCAAGATTGAGGCAAGTCGAGACATTGCCAACACAGTTTCATCTTCTCAGAACCGTGTGTTCCTGCCCAATGATTCATTGCTTCTGAATGTGCAACAATTGGGAGTTGATCAAGATCTTGGTCATAGTAGCACTGCCACAGCCAACAAGAATGATAGCAGCAACTCAAATGAGCGCAGACTAGAACAAAAGCAAGACTCCAGCTCCAGCTGATGATAGCCAGAGCTTCTTCACAAACCATTGCAATGCGCCAGGGGGTTAGTTTGTTGTTTCCCCCCACCACTTGCCTTATTGTTCTTTGCCAAAGTAAATAGTTCAGTTAGATTTCCTTGGAGATTTGAACTGGGAGTTGAGGTACTTACATTTTTTCTCTCTCTGCAAATCTCCATGGGCTGTTCAAGCCTGAGGATACAGCAGTCAGTTTTGTGAGAGAGTGTTGGTTGCTGTAAACCTTGCAGCACTGAGCATCTATACAACAGGCACACAAATGTACAGAACAACATTGTATAAAAACAGCTACCCCACCGCTCTTTGCTTTCTTCTGTTTGTGTCCTGGATGTTTAGCAGGTTGAACACCTCAGGCCCCGAAATCTTCTTGCCAGAGTTCTTGTGACTTTGCAGGAATCCACCCCAGCAAACCCCTCACAAATAAGACCATAAAATCAAATCAGCTGGACACAAACAGGGAAAGACAATATAACATATAACTTTATTTTTGCAATGATCTCTTCACTTTGTTTTGTTGCAAGGTTCAGGACACAACATGGTCTACTACAAGCTCTGTCTTTTGCACATTTTGCAGCAGTACTGTTACTGCACTATGAATTTCATATGACAAGTTCACAGCAGCCACCCACACAACTCAGACTGTTGTGTGCATGATAAGAGTGTCAGTTGGGACACTACAAAATAAACATTTCTATAGTACATTATATTACTTTCCAGTCTCCAGATATGGAACATGCTACAAACAAACTTTGATCCCCAGGTGTTTAATCACTGCACTGAGGTTGTGGGCAGTTTGATGGAAAGAGTTTCACATCAAATACCTAGGCCCCTGTTGAGCATCACAGATGGCAATAGTCAAGAATTGTTTGATGAAACTTTTGAATGTAGATTCGGCATAACTTGGTGTAAGTTTGATGCTAACCATAGGTCTTGGGATGCTGCACAACAAAGGAGACCACAGGTGGAAACTAGATGTTGTTGCCTGCTTGATGACAGGGTTTTAACCTGATCCTGCATTTCAGACTGAGGCAGGTTGCATAGCCATGTTGATGCACTTGTGTTTTTACTGGAAGGACTCATCAAATAGCCCCTGATTCCATAAGTAGGCTTCACAAAGGATCCAGATATTCTTCATGCAGGGGCCCCTCATTGTGGCTGGTCTTTCAGCTGACCCAGTCAGTGTGCCTGGGAAGTCTGATTGGTGGGATCTTTTGTCTGAGGTTGATCATCTCCTGTGGTCAACTGCCCGTTCTTATCGTTGTAGCTCCATTGTAGACTTCTGTCGCAAAAGAATTGCTCGCACCTGCTTTCCCTTTTCTGACTTGCTGTAATCTTCATATCTGCATGTGACAAGACACACAATTTGGTTGTAAGATCATGCTCTGACATGTACAAGAAGGTTGAAAGCTAAGGAAAGATCAAGGCAAAGTCCCAGAATGTTTGACTCCCATGGTGCTAGTCTCTGTATGTACATCCTGTCCATTGTAAGCACATTTTAGTAAGGATATTCCATTAATTAGTTCAAGAGAAGACAATACTTTGAAGCTCTGGAATCCCTCCTGTCAAAACCAGCCACCCCCTTGAGGTCTTCCTGGAACCAGCCTGCATGCACCTGATCCAGCAGTGCAAACATAAGCCATACTCTTTCATTTTGTCTTCAGACCATGTGTTTGAAAGCATCCATTGCTACCATTAGGATAGGCTAACGCTAACATGGTTTCTCTATCAGACTCCCTAGCGAGGGCTCAAATGCATGTTCTGGTACCCCAATGAAGACACTTGGTCACCTGTGCACTTCCAAGAAGCTTTAAACAGTCTTCTGGAAACTTCTGTGCAAGTAGAAGTGCCAATGTCAGAGGACAGTTATAAAAGGTATCTGACACCTTTTAGGAACCCAATCTGTTCTGATAAAGCACCAAAAGGCATTTGGTCCGCCTGAATCAGTACCTGAAGATCCTCATCTGGAGAAGGGATTTCTTCTGGTCCAGGGACAGTGAAAGACAGTTTCAGGCTGAGTGCTTGCTGAACTTGCGAGAGATGGGCCCTTACACTGTCCACCAACTGTTCTTTGGAAATCAAAGGGACAGATGTATCTTTTGCAAGAATGTTTGTATCATTTTCCTTGGCAATTTTTGCCTGGATTGCCACAAGATTCTCACTCACAGCTTCAACCCTCTGTTGCAAAAGGATAAACTCCAAAGATGAAGGTTCTTGTGTGAATAGAGGATTCTTGTGTAAGCACAGTCCTGTTGTTGATAGGCTTTGTTGTTCTGCACTGCTGGCTGTTGCCTCCAGGGTATGATCTGCACCTGTCAAACCCTACAGACCATCCAACAATGTGAACACAAGATAACAGAGTACTTACTTTGTTAATGCATGCCCACACAAGAAAATCCAAGTTGTGTAGATAAGATAATTTTAGATGCAAGGTGCAGGTCTTTCTGATACGATCAGAACTGTCCAGTAATGGTAAATCACTCTACACCCACAGGATTTGTCATCTCAAAACTTTCAAAGCTGATATGGCCTGGGCTCAATTCTGAGAGCTCATGCCTTGTCCAGAATAAGATCCAGCCTCAACGCCATCTCAAACAGCAGTCTACAGCACATGTAATAGGGAAAAGTCAATAACTCACAATTTGTTTGGCCAGCTGACTGACTTTCCCAGTAAGAGCTGCATATCGCTTGGTTTGCTTCCTTGGAGCCATAGCTTTCGTCTGCAATGTATCTTGTGCTTCAAATGGTATAGCATCCACCTCAGTCTTGCAAGTTGATGGAACTTTATTTATTACAGCAAGCTGCTGCTCAATCCTTCGCACCTCCAAAGCAAGACCCAAAAGTTGGATTTCCTCCCTTGTTCGAGAATCCTTTCTGTAGGTGCATATCCAGAGTAGTGAGTGAAACATCCCAATGGCCATTTTACAAAGCACTTCAGACATTCTTTGAATGCTTGGAGCTTGCATGCACACACTATGTGGTTCAGGGCACACTGACCTTATGATAAGGGCACCCTTGCTCCTTGGAGATAAGGGGGTCTGCCCATCCTTTGAAAGATTGAGTTGAGGTCGATGTTTGTCAAGCGATTTCTTCTTCTCCACAGCCTGAAACAGATTTCTGGTGGGCTTCAAGCTTTGAATATAAGAAGCCTGCATCACCATTTAAGACAGCACTCCACCATTTAAAGATGTCATCATAATGATTCAATCTCTCACATATGTGCACATGTCAATATTATTGGAATCAGAATCCACAACTTGAGTTACATAACTGCATCTGTGCAGTTCAGGAATTGACAGGCTGATAGACATCAGAGAAGAAAACCAAGGACCAGGATAGTCTCTGAAACTAACCTACTGATGCAGTTCATGTGTAAACCAACCATTATATGCTTTATCACATATTTATGCTGTCTCATACCTGTCCCAATCTGCTGTACCATTTTGTCCTGAAAGCTGGAACATGATCTGAGGCTTGACCTGGACTGGAAGTTTGTTTGGTCAAGCTCTTCTCCCCTTTGTTGTGCAAATCAATGGTGGTAATTGTCTGCTCATCCAAACTTGAAAGGGTCTTTGGTTGTTTTTCGATGGGCTCAGTGTGAAAGATCTCTGAAAGACTTGCATTCTTCTTTCCAACTTTCTCAAGACAGTCATTAGCCTGCAAAACATTGCCTGTAGTTCCCTGTTCCCCTGACAAGATGGTGTGCTCCTGTGAGTGCAGAGAGTCATTGGTAGCCTGCAAAGCAACATCTGGTTGAGACAGAACCATGGCCTTTTCTTCCTCTGCAACTGACTCCTGAATCTTTAAGAGTGGCTTGTTGTCAAATGCCACAGCTGCCTGGTGGACAATCTCCTCTGCTTTGTTCACACAGTTATCTTCTGGTTGAATTTGGTTTAAACCTCCACTGCAGCCAGGGTTTGTCACCGTCTTGAATGGTGGCTCTTGATCATCCTGATTATCATTGTTTTCCTTCATGATAACCTGTACACATACAATATAAACAAAACAATATGAACAAAGTGGGTCATATGACAAGCCTATGCACAATAGAGTATTCCTGAAGATCACATCCATCACTGAGACAGATTCAGTAATTGGAAGTTGGGGTTACTTTCTCATGGCAGATGCCTGCTGCAGCCTCTGAACCAGAAATCCTGGCCTCGGAACATTTCTGCACCTGCGATAACTCTGTTTCCACAACAGCCAGTTGACTATCTTTCTGCAACAGCTCTGCTTCAGCATTCTCTCCCACTTTCAAGAGATCGGCCTGATGTTCCACTTCTGTGTCTTCCAATTTCTCCCTGGGAACAAATTTGCATAGCAAAAAACATCAAAACTACTGATTGTTCTTATGAGTTCAGTTTATGACAAACTGCACAGCAAATAAACAAAACCAAGATGCTTCCAGTACATCTTTCTGAGTACTTTAGAAGACAACAGAACTAAATATACAATGGCAGAAAATTCTGATATGCCACCAGTGAAGGGATGCAAACTAGATGCAAGTAGTTAATATTTCAACATGGGTTATCTAGAGCTTCTCTTACATGGGTGTGTCAATATCAAGGTGCAGCAATTGCACCATATCTTGTTCTGGTTTGACATCAACTGATATGTCAGTAGTAACCACCACATTGCAGCCAAAATCTACATCAAGACTCCTTGCACATTGATTTGTAGACAAAGATGTGTCATCCTTCTTTTCAACAGTGTCAACCTCACTTCTCAAATCGTCCTCTGTGGTAATCGTTAATCGGCTGCCTTTCAGCTCTTCCAGTTCAGATTTCAACTTCATGGTTTCAGACTCCATAGCCATCAACTGGGATCGAAATGCACCAATTTTCTCATCTTTGACTCGCATCTGTCTCTCAAAAGCCTCAACCTCATGCCTATGTCGCTCCTTGAGTTGTGCAGCATGCCATCCCTTCACAACCTCCAGCCACTCTTTGAAAGCAGCAGGGTCCTTTGTAGACTCTGATGCAAGCAAAGATAACATTGAGAGCCAAAAACAGTAAGAACAGAACAGACTACTACACTTCTTGTTTGTCAAGATCCCTTACCGCAACCCAACACCAATGTGAAAGCAGATTCACACACTTAGAAACAGATGAGATACTCAAATCATGGAAAAAGAGTGAACAGGAGTTATTTCTTGTACCTTGAAAGTCCAACACTTTCCAGCTGCTGCATGCTGGTGTAGAGCTTTCAACAGGCTCTGGAAGCCCTGCAAGCCCCCTGGGACACTGGTTCTCTTGCTTCCTCTCTTGGTGCTCCACATCAGTAGCATGTTGTACCTCAATAACCTGCTCCAGCTCCAGTACCTTTGCTTTGTACAGTTCTACTTGCGACTCTAAACCCTCTATTTGCCTAGAACACACAGATCTCATGTTCTGCAGCTCTTGGGCATGCACCTTCTGTAGTTCTACAAGCTTATCTAGCTCAGTTCTGCTTCCTAAACTGTGTCGGGTTGTTGTTATATGTGCTGCATCCTTCCCACTGGAGCTTATGGAATTCATGCGGGCCCTTTCCTCAGCTAGTCTCTTCCATCTTTCTTTCTCACCCTCCCGCTGTTTTCTTAGGGTTGTCGACTGTGAGAGCTCTCTGGCGAGTGCCTCCCTCTCTTCTCTCTCCACACTAGCTCTCCGCAGCATGACTCTGATCACTTCTTCTTTATCGTCTAGGTCTTCCTGAAGCGTTGCCAGATCGTGCGAAAGCTTCTCAACAGTTGCGCCGTGGTTCTCTGTCACAACCGCTATATCTGCTTTGGCCTTCTCCAGACTTTCCAGCACTGTTTCCAGCTGGCGTTCAGTCTCGCGTTGCTTTGCTGCGATTTCGGCGATGAAAGCCTGTTGCTGCATTCTATTACTGTCCTCGATAGCAATCTTTCCCCGCAACTCGGTAGCAATTGCTTCCGCCTTCACAAGCTTTTCTGCAAGTTCGTTCCGCTCGTGCTCCTCGGATTGCGCATCTTCCATGGCCGTCATCATGAGGAATTCTTTTTCGCTAAGAGTTTCTTCTAGTTCTTTCAGGTGCTTGGCTTTCACTTTGCACTCTTCACAGCATCTAGTCCTACCAGGAGTTGATCTAGGATTGAAAAGCCCACCTATCTCTTTCCTTAGTAAGTCCTTTCTCAACAAATCAATCTCGTGTCGAAGCTTCTTTCTCTCAGTCCTCCAGGATTGCTCTTGACTGGCATAAATCTGTACAACTTTTTCGTTCGCCTTTGCGTCTTCTCCTCTTCTCCTTTTCATTTCTGCAACTTCCGTCTTCGCGTCTGCGATCTTCTGCAGGAGATTCGTTCTCTCTATATCCCAAGCTTTCCTGTCTTCGTTTCTCGCATCTACGCTTTCTTTCAAGCTCAGTTTCAGGTCTTCGGCATTCTGCGCCAGGCATTGCAGTCGCTCCATCGCTCCTTTCAGCATCGCCTGCAACGCTATTCTCTGAAGCTTGAGGCTAAACTTCACCTGTGCTGCTGTCCCCTTGGATCCGTTCAATCCACGTATAAGCGCACCTAACGCTGCAAACGCCAATGCCACGCCGAAGTACTCGGCCAATAGAGGCCATGGTTCATTTTCCTTCAACGATAGATACTTGCGCATCAGGTCTCTACGACCGGGCGTGAGGTCCACTGCTGAAGGAGTCGCTAACTCCATCGGCTTATTATAGCCGCAATCATAGACCTCGAGCTCGCGGGTTGTGGAAACTTCGACCTCGAGGTTCTCCATCTCACTGGCAGCAACAACAGCAATGCTGCTTCCAGTGCACATAGAGGCACTAATTTCTTCTGGAGCTCATAGAGACGATAGCTTCTTCTGGTGCTTTTTGCACGACGCAATCCTTATCGTAGACAAGTTCGACCAAGACTCGTCTCCGGTCCCGTCTCTTCTCATCTTACTTCGATCCTCATCTCAAATAAGAAGCTCTGCCGAGAAAAGCCAGCACCAAAAATAAAGCCAACCTAAGTTGTCGATCATGCATGGCTTGTGATCATCACACTAAAACCAGATCGAAGAAACTCACCACAGAACTCGGAAACTGATTCTAGTTGTTTCCGTTCTGAGGGGATTTCTTTCCCCGCACGACCGACAACACATTAATCCAAGAGGAGATCGCGGGATTCATCTGCTGCTGCTGCAGATCGACTATGAAACAAAAACATGAGAAAGTGAACAAAAACTTGAGCAAAACGAGGCCGTTTTTTACCGGGGAAAAGCTCCTGCTGGAACCGGCGGACGAAAGGCAGACGTTGCTGCCTTGTATGCAGCTCTCATGATGCAAAATCTGATCGATCGGAGACGAAGAAGAACGCGACTAGACAAACCCCCGCGCAGCCGGAAACGAGCCAAAAGATCTCCCTGCGATCGCCAGACACAAAAGGAGGGAAAAGAAAACAAACACGCTCATATTTCTTTTGCTCATCTCCCTCATTCTTTTCGTGTTGCCGGCTGAGATTGAGAATCTCGAGCCAAACCGACGGTGATCTAGGCCACCAGCGAGACAAAAGATGGCAAAGACAGGAATTGCTTATGTAAACCGCCCCCTAACACTTCCCATGTTACCGACCACTTCGGTTTGCCGGTCTCCGCGGACTTGGGGAACCGGTGGTACCGGTTAAGTACCCCGGTGCTGGTTTCAGGACCTCGTTTGGCACGGGACTAAGATGCGCTACCAGGGTTACCGACCACTCCGGTTGCCGGTCTCCGCGGACTTGGGACTTGTTTGTTAATAATGCCATGTCATCATGTTTTGCAATTACGAAAACCTATGATTGTCACTCATTTCCATCATGATGCATGTGATGACACATATGGATCTTGTCATGCACAAATGTGATTACATGGCATCAATCTAGTTGCCTAGTAAAAAACTTCCAATAAACCTAAGTGTGTTTTTTTGGGCAAAAATTTGCATTGTGGTGACTTAAAATATCAAAATTGGAATATATTTTGTCGTAGCCTGATTATTTTACAAAAAGTTGACCCAAAAAACAAGGGAAATTTTGATTCTTGAAAAAATATCACCACTTTTTTATTCTTCTAAAAGTTTGTTGTCACTTTGTTGGTGTTTGGAAAAAACTTTAGACAATTTTAAAATATTTCATTAACAAATGTTAAATTTGCCTTAGGTCCTCGGGATGCTTGTCACCTATTCTTCCTTCAAAAAAAATTGATAAACGTTCGTCATTTTCCATTGATTTGAATTTTTTACCTTTTCATGCATTTGAAACCAATGCATGTTGTCAATAATTCCATGTCATCATGCTAATTCACAATTACTCAAAACTTATGATTGTCACATATTCCATTGTAATGCATGTGATGACATGCCATGAATCTTGTCATACATATGACAACATGGCATCAATTTAATTGTGTGCATGCAACAATATGGCACCAACCTACTCATGCATGTGATAACATGTCATGGACATGGTCATCATGCATGTGATGTCAAGTTAAAAATGTGTTGACCCCTATGAATTAGGTTTGGGTACTTTTCATCTTCTTATATTTTTTTTTTGTTTTGTTGTCATTTTGTTGAAGTTTGGTGCATTGTTGGGAGGAAGCTTGGGGTTAAATGCATTTCTTGTGATGGTTCAAAAGTTGAAAAATATAAGTTGTGTGGCAAAATAAATTGATTAGGGAGTATTAAATGAATGCAAATTAGATTGGATGTAATTTTATTTTTATTGGTAAAAGTTCATTAGAAAGCAAAGGAAGAAAGTAACATGTGAAATCTATTGAATGAATATATATAAAGAACCAACATATCAACATATCTCCAATTTAGATTGATGGCTATAACCAATTGAAATTTACAAATTATCATCACTTTGCACCTTTAGGTTTGGTCAATCGTCCAATAACTCCAATACACCAAAGGCTTTAGCAACACACCACAATTCTTTGCAATTAGCATTCATCACTACTTGCAATCATTGCAAGGAAACCATTGCCACTTTGCAACAATGAATGCGAATAGTCGAAGGCATAACAACAGTAGCATTATGAAAATTAATGTGCTCATGTTTTTGTATTTAAACCAATTTGCTTGTGAATGCATCATGCAATTTATTTGTGAAGTGCATGTATGGATTTTGAACCTTTATTTTTATTGTTTTGTTTTCAACTTTCAAATGTTTTTCAAGTGTTTTTTTGTTGTGCGTCAAAAAGTTTAGACTCAGAAGTTTGGATTTTGTTGTGTGAATGCCATGGCACCAACTAGGAAGCACAAAATACATAACATTTTGCCAATCTTTTTTCAAGTCTAGCAAAAATCCTAACGATTTGTCTCCTCTAAAAAATCTTGCCTAGACTTTGATTGATGCCCTCTTCTAAAGCAAACTTGAATGGAAATAATGTCAAATTGAATTTAGATTCAAGGTGTAGTAATCTTGGAGTTTAATTTGTGTGTTCATGTGGATTGCCCATTTTTGTTCCTCCTACACCCAAAGTGTTTGAAATCCATGTTTTACTATAAGAGGGAAATGATCCCCTATTTAAGAAGCCAAAAACATTTACAACATCTATCTTAAGTGCAAAGGGAGTTGGGCTACATAGTTTTCATGGGCAAAAATATGAAATAATGATTATGGAGAAGTCCATCATGTGAAGTGAATTGTTTATTCAATTGTGAAGGGCGAAGATGTGATTTTTGGGCAAAGGTATGACATGCTTGAAAGGAAAGATGCAAGCAATCTGTGACATGCCACATTTGGACAAGAAATAAGGGGAATTTTACATGAATAGAAAATGTGGTCACACAAAAAATGAAGTAACTTATTGTCAACAAAGTCACCTCACAATTCCTAAACAAGTGATTTAAGGAAATTTGAAGGGGGAAAAATAAGAAAGAAATAGCAATTTGACTCAATTCTTCGCTTGCTACAACAAGCTTAGCCTATGTTGGATTTCAAGGCTATGAAACCCCAATTTTGTTTTCTCCATGTACCAATAAACCTAAAAAATCATTGGAGTGATTTTGTAGGTTGGACAATGGTTGAATGTTTACATAAGCAAGTGTTTAAGAAAATGAATGAAATTAATATAGTTGTCATTTTTGTCATATTCAAGATTACCATGAGTTTCAATGTTTTTGTTGCAATGGAGGCTCCATTTCATATGAAATTATTTGAAATTTGGCTTTGATGCACATTGGAGGCTTCTCACATCTCAAGGCATCCATTCATTGAAATTTTTAAACTAACAAACATTACAAGGGTGCAAGTGTTGGGATTAGCGGAAGATGAACAAACCTTTTCCACCTCTCTTTTAGGATATCAAAGTTGAAAAACTACCTCAATGGCCATGCCTACACACTATTATTATTCCCAAAAAATTTATACTTTGAATGCCTTTCCATATTATGCATAATTTGATGATTAGAGGACCAAAAACCTAAACAAGCTTTGAATTAGATTCTAATGACAATGGTTTAGGGTCCCATTTCGACAATGACAACATTTGGCCAAAATTGGGTGGCTTTTCATTAAGGAAGTCATGGCATTAGGTTTGCCTTGTTAGTTTGAAGATGTTGGTGCCTTGCGGACCTTGTTTGTAAGTCTACCATTGTGTTTGTCATTGAAGGTCTACCATTATGTTTTGAGTTTGAAGGTTTGAATGTATGCGTTTGAATGTTTGCCCATTTCTCACTTTGTGTCTAAGTTTGAAATTTAAATGTTTGAATGTTTAAATGCTAATTTTTGTGTGTGTTTGAGTGTCTATCCAATGTCCATTATGTTTGAATGTCCACTACACACTATTTAATGTTCAATTTAAGTTTAAGCTTGTGTTTCATATGTGTGTCCATATTCCATTGTTTATGCGTGTTTGTTTACGTCTATTTATATCTAATCTTTATGTGCATTCTATGTGTATTTAAATATGTGTGTGCATTTGTGCAATGTGTTTTAACTCTTGACTATAGTTATGAAACAATTGCCAACAATTAGTAAAGCCTTTTTTCATGCATGTTTGAAAAACTTTAACACATAAATTGCCCTATAGTGCATTGCCATAAACTTATGTAGCACATATGCTTCCTAACCAAATTTTATATTATCCTTTGTAAGTATCACCAAATTTTGCAAGTGTAAATTTGCATATTTTGGCAACTCATAATGATTTTATTTTTCTTACATGTAGCCAATATTTTATTTATTCAAGTTCTATTTAATTAGAAGTTCCACAGTTCAATATTTGCAATATTGCCAAATATGCATTAAATTTGTATTTGTAAAAGCCATTTACTCAAAAATATAAAAGTTTTCTCAAAAAGTTGATAGGATGTGTAATAAAACAATACAAGGTTATTAAGGATGTGAGTATAATGCAAATTGACAATAGTACTTCATTTTCTCGTAGGTTGCATAAAAAACAAGGGATTTAACAAACCAATTTGTTGATGTGGTCATCAATGTGTTGAACATATCTTCAAATTCAAAAATTAATGCAGAAGGGGAGGGAGGATCAAAACAAAATTAAACAAAACACTACAAAATAATATGAATTTTCCTATAACAACAAGTTCTTGTTTCATGATTAATGTGTGAAATAAAGTACATGGTCTCATCCATTTCAATGTAGAATATGTGTCATATATTGCGATGCAATGTTAAATTTTACACTAATGTCAAATTATGTTATAAACATGTATTTTACTTTAATTTTAATTTCTACATTGAAGTGGATGAAACCACATAGTCTACCTCATAATGTCTTGAACCAAGGAATGAAAATCATAATTGTTTTATAATGAAAATTGGGCTTTTTTATTGGTGATATTTTAAAAAAAAATTTGCAATATATTTGGATATGTGGGAAAGTTCATTTATTTATAACAGTGAATGAATAATTTTGGATATTAACTCTTTGAATAGTTAGAGGTTGAATAAAAAACTTGAATAAAAGGTGATTTTTTTCTCCAAAAAGCTTTAAGGATTCCCAAGAAACTATGTTCACCCAGTGATAATTTTAGAGTTTACAAGTGGGTTAATTAATTGAAATTCGTACATGGTTGATTCAAAAACTTAAAATACCCAAGTTTTGCATTATAACCTTATAATGCATTCATTGTTTTCACTTTTGAATTGTGACACATTAGTAATTAAATGTAATGATCCTAAAGTAGAAAAGAAAATGACATTATCTTATTATATGCATTATCAATTCACCTTATATTCATTTTAGTTGTACCATGTGATATGGTACACGTGAGCTTTATACATGTTGTACATGGTATATGACCTTAACAATTGAGATTATATCTTTGAATGTATCTAACATATTACAAAATGAACATTACATGTTATATTGAGTTAATAATTGTAACTTTAATTTTATAATATGAAATGTGTTACAAGACACACTACAACATGTTGCACTAGTTTGACAATTGAAATAATATTTTTGAAATATAGAAAATGTACAAAATGCATAAACAAATTGAACTCTATGTTAATCTAAAAAGCAAGTTACATCACAACATACAATATAATACGTAATGTATATTTTGAATTTTGAAAATTTGAAAACAACATGTTATGTAACTCTAATTACATTATCTCATATGTTACATCTTTAAATCTAACAAAACATGATTGGATTTCCATATCACCTTTTTAAAATTCAAATTGCACATTATAATATAATATGAAGAATGTGTGTATGGTGCAGGCTTATACGTCTATTTAAAGTTATTTTATCAACAACAAAATATGTTTGATTACTACATTATCATTCGCCCAGGTTTTTTCATTGTCCCAATTCTCTTCTAACATGTTAACACATGAATCAATTTTGCTTACATGGAATTCCTTATGTTTGTTTAAATTTCAATATATGCATAATCAAATCCTTCAATTGATAGTTCAAGGCACAAGTTACAAATTAGTGTACGTATACATGAATGATCCAAATTAATTCTAGTGACGATGATTTCATTGGAGTTGGTTTAGGTGGGATGGGCTATAGTCATAGGTCATACACAAAGGCAATTCCAAACTGCAAATTTATTAGAGGTCGATTCCAAACCAATTTTTTTAAAAAATAAACATTTTACAAATTATAATGTTTCAAAATGTCCAAATGAATCTTAAAATATTGAAAGAGAAACAAATCTATTAATTCTTTTCAATGTCTATTGGAATCTTTGTGTCCTTTCCAAAAAAATAAAAATCTTTGTGTCTTTCCAATTTCATACACATGTAATTTCGTACAAATGTAAATATGTGTTATTTCATTTGAATATGTTGAGATTATTTCAAGAAACTAACATGTTTTTTTTTGTTTGAGATTAAGCTAGTTTGTAATAAAAACTTCTCCCTTAAATACCTAATTTGGGGACATAATCCCCACTTGCTTAGGTAATTTAATGTTTATCCACCTAATTACTTCCAAAATTTCGACGAATTAAAAATAGGGGTGGCTGATTAGATCTCCCCTTGGATGATAATTGGATGATCTTTTGTACAATTTGAATCCTGTATATATCTAAAAATAACAATGTTTTCAAATGTAAACCCTTTTTTGCTTTTTGGTTATTTCATCATTGTTGGTAATGTGTAACAACACAGAGTCCAAATGCATAATGGTTAAAAGCATATGATGAATGGCAATGTTGTTAGTCAAAGATATTAGAAACACATTATAAGATTGAATTTGCCAAACAATCATCAATATTTCTTCCATTAATGAAGGTTGTTTGTTTGTTTTGTCACATTGAAATTTCCCAAACCACAACACACCCCCTACCCTCCCAAATACATTTTAATATTGTAAAAAATCCCTCTATGACTAAAGGTGCACCAAGGTGGTTTTGTAACATTTAGACTTATAATGTAAGAATTATTAAATTTTGAATAAATTTATCATTGAAAATTCAATAATTTCAAGTTTAATGAATTTAGATAAATTGAGATGTGCTATTGGTCTTGTTGGAAAACCTTCAACGAATAGGGTTTTTTAAAGGTAGTTTCATTTTATATTAAAAATGTGAGAGAATGGAAATTTTAAGTAATTTTTTCCATTGAAAATGTAACAAAAATCAAACATAAAATTGTAATGGAAATTGGATTTGAGACTTAGGTTAAAGAAGGTGTAGCATATTCCTTTTTTTAATTCATTCAATGTTACAATATGTGTTCAATGCATGGCACATGGCACATGTCACACTCACAATTCATGTTGAAAGCAATGAAAAAAATTAATGCTCCAATATATATAAGCATTTCCTTTTTACACACCCACATCCAATTTCAAAACTTCATATTCATTATGGGTTCAATGATGGAGTGAAGAAGTCTTGAACATCAAGCTATTGATGCATTATTTATATAGTAACAAGGTACCACTTTAATATATTCCATATACAAGTTTAACCCATTGAGTGTTCTCGTGGTGGGTACCCACTTTCACATTCTTCACAATGGATACACAAAGAAATGGAAATAGAGGGAACAAAACAATTAAATTAAATCGCCTTGCATACAAAAGAAAGTGCAAACCAAATTTATGTGAACATAAATTACATCAAGTTTAGAGAGGAATTTTAAAAATAAAATGAAACCAAAAAAAATTGTTTAATGGAATTTATAATGGGCTAAATGTACAATGTTTAATGTAATTATATTTTAATCATAGCTTGTTTTGTGCAACCTATCACATATTACATTGCAATATATTAACAATTGGGAATATGTATTCCTATAGTGTATAGCTTGTAACACATAAAATTACAACATATTCCAATCTAAGCATGGTAAAAAACATGACATAACAAGACACCTAAACTAACCCTTGCAATGATCTAATAATTAATGATCTTCAAGCAAATCCTTTATTGGCCTCCCTTGAATATCAACACATCTACATGTTATCTTTTTTAACGATTCAACATATAATTATCATGTTATGACATAGGTAAATAACGATCAAATTAAGAACACGAGAAATTTGTATTTTTTCAAATTCTATGCACATACAAAACAAAAAGTTACCTTAATAATAAGATATAATGGTCACATTTAAAGATGGTCTTGCAATCATCAAGTTATAAAAATAGTTAGTAATCATCAATGAATAGTTGTTACATATTTGAGACATGTTGCAAAAGTTACATTCATAATATTCAGCCTCAGTTGTTGTGTCCATATTCCAAGGCATAATTAGCACTTGGAATCAGAATGGGCTGTCTTTCACATGCTTGCCTAGCAGCACTGATGACCTGGTCATCATGACACCCACCCGTCATGATGGTGTCATGACCATCAATGTTTTTATTAAAATATTTTTTCAATTTTGTTGTGAAAGTGGCAAATCTTTGCTGAAGAAAACACATTTTTACAATTTTATAAAAACACATTTTATGTGTTTTTTTCTCAAAAATGTTTCACAAATTTTGCATCATTTGTGACAAGCAAAAAGCAGTGTGGCCATATGGGGAGGCATCTTCAGCACTTGGAATCAGAAGGGGTATCTGTCTGGGAGGAGGCTTACCTAGCGGATCTGACCCATGATGGCACTATAGAGCTTTGAAAGCAAGGGCAGCTGATTCCAGGCCCAGGAGTCCCGGGTTCAGATTCCTAGGAACCAATTTGGACTCATTTGAAGCAAATTGAAACCCTTCAGTTGGACCCTAGCTTGCATCTTGGTTCTCCAAATCATATAAGCTCTCTTTGAGCTCCTTTTTTTTGGTTCAAACCAATTGATCAGCCAATATGATTGTTCTATTTCATTGGACTCTGGACCTGGGACCCGAATCTAAAGTGGCCCTCAGCCCTCCATCCTGCCTGGTGGGCATATTTGCAGGTGAAATAACCACTCGGGAGTGCCACATTTCAGAGGTAAAATGGTCCTTGCTGAGGTCACCCATACAACAACAGGCCCACAGTACCCCCAGTTTGAGTTATATTACTCTCTAACAGCTGAAGGGAGACCAAATTGTGTAAGTTGAAAATTTCTTCTTTTCCCTCGTCAAAGTGGGAGCAAATCTTCTTCCTTTTATTCCCCCAAGAAACCCAACCAAGAATTTAAAATCTTCATAGAAATCCAAGCACATTTTTTCTTTGTCCCATCAAAGTGTGCATGCACACATAAGTGAGTTGGAACTTGGAACTTCTTGCCATTGATGACTATGGATGACCTAAAAACAACATTTGTTGAGACAGAAATCAAAGGAGTTTCTGTTGAAATTCACAGAGAGGTGTAACAGCGAACTCAACACTGAACCTAATTACTAGGTACAACACTTAAACCATAAGTCTATGGCCCATGAAGAATCAGTACTCTCCAGCTTCTCTCTCTTGGGCCCAACTGGTCTAAACATGGCAATCTATAAACCCAACCCCCAGCTCCAGAGTATGAACATCACCATAATTCCCCACAGCTGAAAACCTAGGAGGTTGAACAAAGAAAAGGATTGAACACTCAAACCACCCATTATAGATGCATCTTCAAAATCCCAAAATTGTTTTGGTACACAATCACTTCCCTTCAAAACAGATCCCACATCACCCCAATGTTCTGAAATTCATCCCCATCATAGTTCCAATTGCCATGATGAGTAGCCGCTCACGTAACCCCTGAAGTTTTCATCACCTTCTTCAATCGGTCCCTACACTAAGCATTATAGTTTGTCTATTTCTATAAGAGAACTAAGGCGCAGTGGAGATACAAAGTTCTCTACTTGACCAATGTTCACAATGCTAGGGCATTCTTCCCTCACAAGAACCACTAACAGACCTCTTATTCAAAAACCACACGACACCACACCAGCAAATTGAGCAAACATCCATGACACATTTTCAGCACTACTCAGGTTCTGATCTCAGAACTTAGCTTCCCATCTCAAGAAGCTCCCTTCTTATCTTGACAGTGCGCATTTCTTCCCATCGCATACGTCCAAGGTCATTACCTAGATTTTACATTTGTGTGATGCCAGAATGTGACTTGTTTGACAAACAAAAGTTGGCTTGAATTCATCACAAGAATGACATGGATGGGGCTAATTAGAGTTTGAGAGTTTTATTCAGAACAAAACAGAATCTTGAAAACAACTACAAGAAAAAGAAGAACCCACAAAAAGACTTCCAAACTCTCTTTAAACTAAGATCCTTCCTAAAATTATGCTACCTCATATGATGAGGAGTGTTTCTTTTGTGATGAATTTTCACATTGTGGTGACAAAGAATATTTTTCTGAATGTTTTGTCACAGATGCCTAGTTTTGTTTAATCACAAAAAATGATTTTAGAAGAAATGTCATCATTTTTCAATTGCACGAAGAGTCTATCGCCACTTTACTAGTATTTGGAGAAAACCTTGGATAGTTTTCTAAAAACTGTCACCAACAAATGCTAAAAATTAACCTGGGATGCTTGCCTCCTACTCCTATTTTAAAAATTCAATTTCTTTGAAAAAACCATGCTAATCCTTGCCTCCAAGATAGAAATGAGTTTTTCTGTGTTTAGATAAATGAGATTTGGTCTGCTGCTAATTTCAATTTTAGTTAAATATATGGTACACCTATCACTAGCTAACTTGCAAGTTTATATTGGTTTGGGCCAGTATTTGTGCACAAGATGTTGAGCCTGCAAAAGCCATTTCACAAACATAACAATTGTTTTTGGGTGGGGCTTGGGAAATAGTAAGTCAGCCAATTTGGATGTGAGAAATACAGTTGGAGGCCCAAATACCAAGGATGGGTGGAGCTGCTCTTAAGTTGTACCCATCTCCAACTAAATTTCACAACCACCTTGCCATAGAAATATTCATTTGCTCGGAACAACCTGGATTTATCTCCTTGGATGATTCTCCATAGAGTCAACAATAGCATTGTCATCTCCAGATCTTTGTCAATTGAAAATGTTGATTGCAAACTGTTCTTGTCAGTGTCATAGTTGTCTGAAGGCTGGTTTTTTCCTGGTATGTTGGTGTAAAAACTCATGGGAGCTATGGCCCCCTCCCTCATCACTGTCATATCCAAGTCAGTCTCACTAGCTTCACCTTGATATGCAACACTCTGTAGTCTTGAGTTTTGTCCCCAAAATCTGATGACCATATGTTTCCCCAAGAGTCCTTGGCAAGCTCACCTACAGCATGTACTGTGGCCACTGCTCAATTACCAGGATCAGCAGCAGCCTTGACTGTGGATGCTACACCTGTGTGCTCAATCTTCCCATCTTGGGTTGTTTGCAAGTATGTCTCTTCATGTAGTGATTTTGTTGCAAAATCGAAAATACATAATGGCCACATTCAGAAATTTCTCTTCACAGAGGAAATGTCTTCCACAATAATGTCTGGCTTCTTATCTTCAGAGCCACATTCTTCCAGGAACTTACCAGCAAATCTTGGGGGGTTTGCAGGAGTTTCACTTCAGCATCAGTAAGGTCCCAGGCTATAGAATACTCACTGTTATATCACCTTCACCAGCTTCAAATTCACTTCCCTTAAATGGAGCACATACAGAAAGTTTCTTTGTGATCTGCAAAAAATTTCCATCCCTGAACTCATAAGCAGCATCACCACCACATTCTCCAAATCACAAAAACACAGAGCCTGGTGCACACAAAAATACACCACTGTCTACCAATCTTAAAGAATCACTTACATCTATCAGGTCAGGTCTAGGTAGCAAACACCACATTGAATGAATGGTTCTCCTGACTCCCACAATGCTGCTGCTGTTGCAAATTCTTCCACTTTGTTGCAAAAAGTGAATGGATTTGCAGCAGTTCTAGTAAATCTGCACACAACAAGAAGGAAAATATTAAGCTTGAAATTGCCTCCTAAAATGCATCAGAGATAAGCTAGCAACATCCAAAAGTACAGGACAAATTTAAAAGCAAAGCAAAGGAGTCTTTCCAAACATTGTGAAATTTCATTAATGAAAAATCCACCACTTGACTTGTCCAAGGGAGCATTAGTAGCCTTGTACCAACAATATTACAAAAATCTTCACATGTTTTCCAAATAATTATGGCTAGCACTACTTTGAAACCCTTGAACCAATCCACCACCATTTGTTGAGCCCCAAAAAGAAAACACCAAACATTTGGCAATAATATTATCAACCTTTATTTCTAATAAGGGCTTTTTCATTAAGATAATTGTGTAGACATTAGTAGAAAATGGCCATTTTGCAACTGGTCCATGCAACTAATTTTTAGTTCCAAGCGAAATTTGTAACTATAATTTTAATAGTCACATTGGACAAGTCACATTTACACTAATCATAAACAACAACGAATTTTGGCTAAAAAAAAAATCAACGAAATACGTTTTCATCTTTTGATTGATCGTATACATATTGTCGCTTGTAACTAAGATATGACTTTTTTGGTGAACAATGGGAAAAAATAGTGTGTTACCACATGTCCCAACTTTTAATAATTAAAAAAATTAATTATTTTGAAGTAATCTAAAACGTTTAATTTTTATGTTTTGATGGTTTAGATTTTGACACATGTTGTGATAATTGAATTTTTAAAATTTAAAATTCAATCAATATTTAGGTAAGTTGAATTAAGTACCTACCTACTTATATACCTCCCTACCCATCTAGGATAAATACCTATCTAAATAGGACCTATTTATCTAGCTAGGCCAACTACCTACTTAGGTAGGTAGGTAGGTAAAAAAATAGGTAGGTAATTAAATGTAAGTACATGAATGTTTATATTTTATTTTGAGTTAAGTCGATTTTATTGACTCATCCCGTATGCCATCTTTTTAAATATGAAAATGTAAAAGAAAACACCTTGTTTATATATTTTTCAAGATGAGAATGAAAGCCAAAACATATGGGATAAAAAATTTAGTTGCAAGTCGTTTGCGATTAAACATTTTTAGTTGTGAACTACTTGCAACTAAATTATTTATCCCATATGTTTTGGCCTTCATTCTCGTCTTGAAAAATATATAATTAAATAGGTAAGTGACAACTAACTAACTAATAAACTAATAAAATTACTAATTATTTAGTGAATATAATATTAAAAATAAAATAATCAATTCTCTACATAATTAATCAACAACTGAACTAAAAACTAACTAATTCACTTTATAAATTATCCAAATAACTAATTATTTATAGTAATAATCATCAATATCTTATGATTAATAATTAATTATATTATTAATTATTACTTGATTTATTAGCTAAATAAACAGTAATAATATTATATTTTAAATATATATTAACTGTAATAATTTATCAACCAATTTAATTAACTAGTAATTGGCTAATATTGAAATAATTAGATAATTACTAATCATTAATAAATTATTATTTCGTAACCAAATAAATTAATATAATAATTAAAATATTCAATATTAATAATTATTAAATATTAATTATAAATATTGAGTATTAGTTTTTAAATATTTAATAATATAATTAAAACCTAGTTTTTAATCACATGTAATTAATATTTTATAATAATAATAATAATAATAATAATAATAATAACAATATTTATTTTAAGAAGTATAATAAGATAGTTTGGATAAATTTGTAATGTGGGCACAATATATTTGGGGAATATCTTACATAAAAGTTTAATATATTCAAAATATACATTATTTATTGTATCCATAATATCAAGGCCATTTATGCTAGTAATGATACTTGAATACACATATAGTATGGTTGCTCATATAAATTCAAAATATACATTTATAAATCCTAATACACTCAACTATATTCCTTCAAATTCACAAAATACACCTTTGTATATTCATAGGGTTGCAACTAAATTGGTCACATTTGCAATTAATGGGACATAAATTATTATTTTTGGATGAAAACTAAACTAATTGTTGTTCACATGGAAGGATGAACACCAAAATAATTGCAAACTAGTTGCACTATAATTGCAAATATGACCAACACAAGAAATAGTTGCAAAAATGTCCAAATGTAGTTGCAAATAACTAATAATCGCATGTAATCGCAAATAAAGTGGTTACATTTTGGCCAATTTCTACTAGTGTGTCCTAGGCAAACAAGATAGGTCTTTTTGAAGTTAATTAAACACAACCTTTTTATGGTTGGGCTTTTTCCATCTATCTAAACAATGATGATTAAAAACATTTAAAGAACTTAAAAATAAGGATTTTTTTTTCCAAGGTTCAATATTGAGTACTTTTAGGACACCACAAAAGGTGTAAAGGTTCAACATAAAAAACTAGCAACATGTGTCCTTGTACGCCAAGTGATTTCATTAACTTTTGAGTGAATTCACTAGTCTTAGTAAATGGGGACTAGTTGGAAAGTAGTGAATTCATTAATCTAGTGAACAGGGACTAATGAATTGCACCCATGTTTTGTAGTAGTCAAACAAATGTAACAAAATGTGTTTCCAACATTCCCATTGCAATTGTGAATGCCAAACTTTTTTTTAAAAAGGAAGAAGCACAAGCATAGGTGTTGTGCCCATTGTAAGAAAGTTCAAAGTTGAATCTCCCATGCCTTGGCCTCTCCCAATGCAAACTTTAGTGTGTAAGTTAATTGTTACTTTTAAGATCTATATAAAGCACCAAAAGTTTCCCATGTTTGTTAATAGATGAAACCAATGAGAGAGTTATTGTTGGGTAACTTTTGAAACTAGAAAAAAAAAAGGTTAGAGTTATAAAAAAAACCAAAACTAAAATAATTTACAATTTTGAAGGAGGAGTTTAACAATACAAGATTAGAAAAGGAGAAGCTCAAAAGATTAGAAAATGAAAATTATAATGTTCTCCACAAAGTTGCTAAAAGAATTAGAAAAAATAAAAAACTAAAGGATGATAAGTTGAAAGACCATAAATTAAAGTTTGCTTCAAAGTTTCCCCATGAAGAAGAAATGTCCATGAAAACATGAAATTTGTATAAAGTTTGAACTTGAAGGAAAATAACAATCTAGAGCAAAATCCTTATGTTTGCTTACCTATAATCACTAAATTACATCTCACTTTTCATTAAACATTATGCCAAATTCCTCTTTCTTTATTTTTGGAATATTCACATCACTAAATGCTTTAGTCACACTTAGTTGTTCATAAACATTTTTTCACAATTTTAATGTTTGCTACCTTGATCTTCTACATTAATTGGTCACTTACATATATATTTTATTAATAGCTAATTATAATGAAACTTAACTTTGGAGTATTTACAATTAAATCAATTCATGTGAAAGCCATCATCTAATTACCTAAACAACACAATGTTTTTGGCATAGTAATCAAAACTAAAAATTTCTAATGTTTAAGAAGCAAGGATTATTTTTGTGTGGTATCATGCATGTGTGGGTTTGCGATGCAAAATTTTGCCCAATGGATGCTCATGTTTTGAAAGATGTTTCCACTCAACATGAATTTAATGGTGATAGAATGAAGGAAAATCAAGTTCTATCATTATTCATATGATGCAAGTTGGAAGCACATGAAAAACTAATGTTAATTGATGGAATTGAAACCCATGTGTGGACTTCCTAGAATATCATCTTGAAAATGATTCAATTCACTTTTGGTTGTATAGTAACATTGGAAGATAATTATTTCTTTTCAAAATGGCAAGAGCAATCATTACAACAAAAGGTGTCCATGTACACCAAATGATTTCATTACATTTTGAGTGAATTCACTAGTCTTAATAAATGGGGATTAGTTGAAAAGTAGTGAATTCACTAATTTAGTGAACATGGACTAGTGAACTGCACCCACATTTTGTAGTAGTGAATTCACTAAGATTCTTATACACACAAGTGATTTGGAAGTGAAAAGCAATGGCTTTTGCTTAGAAAATTGAAAAACTATATATGGTTCAAGTTTACTCCATTAAGCAAGGATCATGTAGTAGTAAACATTGCCCGGGAGGGGAATGCAAAATAATAGGAGCAAGATCACATGAAAATTCAACAATTGAATATTTGACATGCAATATAATTATAGATAAATATGGTGTTAGTTTGTGCACTAACAACAAGTTTCATATGCAATTGATCAAAGTCCATGAAAATGAATGTTATTTGGTTTTGCATTTGCAATAATGGAAGATGTCATGTCAAAGAAAATTGACCTTGCTAATTTCATCAATCAATGTGGGGGGAATGTATAGGGCGATCGATGAGTAATGGATAGAACATCCCTATCAAGCTAAGTATGGAGGTAATTGGAATGATCAAACAACTTCATATTCATCATGAAAAGGAAAATGAAAACCGATTCATGGTGATGATGAAGATGATCTTTTGCCCTTCACAAAGCAACCACAAAATTGGAACATGAGAACTTCAATAACAACATTTGTAGGTGACCATTTCCCTAGGTATCGTAGGTTCCATTTGGGACGTGCCTACAAATGGGGAACATACACAAACACTAGAATAAATGATACATGATGTAACAACAATTTTGAAACTTGTGTTTGAATTTGACACAAATGGCATCTATGGTAAACAAGTTCACATAATGACAACATCATTTGACATAAATGGAATCAATAGTTCATTTGGATGGTATAAAGATGACATCAAAATTTCTATGATCACCATGCTACATTAGGATTTGTGAGGAAGAGGAAGGAGGCCATTAAGGGCGGCAAAAATGAATTATTGATTTTTAGCACCTTGTTTACATAGTAGCAAACTTACTACAAAGGGTAAATATGGTAAATTTAATGGCTAGTGGTAGGTACAAAGGGGTAAAAGTTATTGGGTGCTATTATGCCCATTGAATCAAACATAAATTAGAGGAAATTTCTACAAACTATCATTATTTTAGAAGGATTTAATGAAAGTTGCCATGTTTGTGGGTAAGAAGGCGATGTTCAACCCATTTAACAATGGAGTTAGGTAAAAACAACTATAGGAAAAGAAAAAAGAGCTCCTATTTCAAAAGGATTGTCCTCATAAGCATTTAAGGAAGTGTGTTATATTCAAAGGATGAAAAGTAGACCATGTGGAGGAACCATTGTAATTAATATGGAATAGTATAAGGGGTCCAAGCATGATTGGGGTACCCCCTTTGAAAACATAATGATTCATTCCTTAGACTTTCAAATTCACCTTTTTTTTCATTTTTCTTATGACTTGTTTTTAAATTTCCCCTCTTTTCATGTCAAAAAAAAAAAAATGTCAAAAAAATTGTTTAAACATTCCTTATGAGTCCTTGAACCTTTTTTTTTTTTCAATAGACAAAGTTTTAGATTTTTGAAAAACTTGGTAAAAATCCTAGAACTTGTTCAAATTTGATATGTTATGCATATAATAATTGTTTAGTAATGTATCTATCCATGAAAAAAATCAAACTTTCAATATGGGTCAAAACATGGTCGGGGTATCCAAAAGGATTGTCTTACTATATATTCACTAAGCCCCCTCACTTAAACATGTTAAAACTTAATGACACGTTCATGTTGAAATTTTGATTTTATTCATAAATAGATACATTACAAAGGTACTATTCTATGCATAGAATGTCAAATTTAAATAAGTTTAAGGATTCCTACCAAGTCCTTGAAAAAAATTCAAGACTTCGTCTCCTAAGAAAAAAAGTTCAAAGACTCATAAGGAATGTTTTTAAACAACTTTTTTTGGCCCAAGATTTTTGCCACAAACACGTTATGTGTTAATGTGCATAAAATGTATGAATGTGACAAGAACCAACACTATGAAAAATTGTGTCCACAACAACTAGACTACCTTACAATTAGAGCTTTAAAACAATTAATATATAATTCCATTGTAACTATCCCATGAAAATATGACAAATTAATGAATAAAATGGCACATCAAAAAATCAAGGAGTTATATTGTAATTGCAAATTAATTGCAAGATGTATATTTATATAATACAATGCATGCATTATATATACAATTGTAATCAACCATGTTTGACTTTGTTGATAATTTGAATTTTAATCGCATGTAATAACTACATCAAGACTAGGATAAATTTAGTTAGTAATCAATGATTACTTTGCAACAAATGTAAGGCCTTGAATAACACATATGATCATGTCATGTGTATACATTTGCACCACCCAATATATATGAGATTTCAATTTGTTTGCAACTAATATGCAATTGTATTTCAATTTAAAATTTAAAAATCTAAAATTTGGGTAAGATACCCTTAAGCAAGTGACACATGGCAATATATCAACAAATTTGCCCCAATGCATTAACGACCTTCATATGCTTATGCTTATTGTTAAGAAATTTAAGATGATTTATTTTTAAAATTTTTTTATTCAAACATTTTGTGTATTTCCTAATCTTTTGATGATGCAATTTTCATATCATATGTTATAACTAAAATTATTTTTGTTTGTTTAATTTGGAACTAAAACTAAAAGGTTGTTATAAATTATATTATTTATTTAAATAACTTGGAGATTGAAAGGGTTTTTATTTCTTTTGGAGGCTGAAGGTTCTTATTTTTACTCTTCGAGAGGTTGAAGACTTTTGTTTTTCTTTTGAAGTTTGAAAATTCTTGTTATTACTCTTAGAGAAATTGAAGGGTTTTGTTTTTACTCTTGGAGATTGAAGGTTTTTGTTCTTGTTCTTTAAGAGGTTGAAGGTTCTTGCTCTTGCTCTTGCTTTTAAAGAGATTAAAGGTTCTTGCTTTTGCTCTTACTCTTAAAGAAATTGAAGGTTCTTGTTCTTATTTTTTTTTAAATTGAAGGTTTTTATTTATTTTTTGGAGGTTGAAAGTTTTTATTTTTGCTCTTAGAAAGGTTGAAGGTTTTTGTTTTTGTTTTTGGAAGTTCTTCATATTGACTGTTTTGCATTTTATGATGGGGACTAATCAATTTTGTTTGTTTGCCACAAAATACTATATGCAAACTTGCAAGAGATTCTTAAAACCACTATGTTTTAAAGTGGATTGATAGAGACTCCAATGTAGGTCTTTCTGATGTAATTCAATTTTACCACTTGTATACACCCATTATAACCAAGTCTTGGAAACTTTGTGCCCATGAACATGATAGGGTAAGGCTCCTCATTGAAGATGTTAGGGTTGTAACCCTTTATTGGCCCAGGTGTAATGAGCTAAAAAGTTGGAACCCTTTTTTTTCCCTTTCTTATTTCCTTAGAAAATTTCATTCAACACAAAATATTTCACATAATGTTTTTGATTATCTTCGAAAAATTAACATCAAACATCTTATGCATTGGGTGTGGTTTGGTTGTAGGGCTAAAAAACTAATGGTGGGTAGTTTGGAATGGACATATCTTAGCCATAACTCTTGACTATGGTTCATCTAGAAAATAACACTTTGCATATAAACATAATAAGGTAACCACTACATTCATATTATTGTTGGGTATCCACACTATTTTATTTCCATTCTCAAATTCAATAATATGGACAGGAACTAATACTCATTTGAAATGCGTTAAGGTTTCCTTCACAAATTTTAAATGTGGCTTACTCCCATGGATTCTCATAGTTGTATTTACAATAACATCCAACAATGGAGTTCATGGATGTGGTGATCCTCTCATGGAATCATTTCTAATTGGTTAAATCAAACACTTCTTGAATTTTATGAGATTAGTAATTTTCAAGGATTGAGTGGTCTATTGTAGATTATATAGTTGTGACAATTGGCCAATTGGAGCAAGCAATTTAGACTAGATGGTAGTCTCAACTTGCAAGTGTTACATTACTTTTGTTCTTTGGCTTTCTAGGGGTCAACAATGCGCCAATGGCAAGTAAGTTTGACTAAAATAAAATACCCTATCACTGCCATGATATAAATGCTGAGTGTTTAGTTCAAGTTGTTACTTGAATTTCAACAAGGCTTTCTTTACATCTGCAATTATCTACCCACCACTCTCACCTAATTTGTTTAATTACTTTTGTGTAATGCAGACATGGTAAATTCACATATTGGTTAAGACCAAATGACATATTTGTGATATAAGACTAATCCAATGTGATGTTGTATTCATGTTTGGATACCTGATCCCTAATGAAAGTCCAACACTTCATGGTTGACCATGATCTCATGTGAAGCTTGCTTGCAGGTTGAAAAAAAGGTTGTACACCTTTGTGGTTGATATGCAAAGAAAGCCTATATTGCTCAAGGGGTTTCAGACATTGTGTATTCTAAGAGGTGGGGTAACCAAGGTGATGTTCACAATTGCTAGGTTAGTATTCTTATTAGAGACTTGATTTAATGTGCAATGCAATTGTATAATAGGACATAAAATGTCGAGCTCACATCTTTACATAGTCATGAATCAAGTCTGAGATACAAGTTTGGGTATGAGGTTAGCTAATATATGACCAAATACACTATACATTAATCAAATTGAGATGGTCTCTTTCCATTGTCAAATGTATGTAAACATTGTTGTGTAGTCTTAAAAGTCATATAAGTACTTAAACTACATGGCCTCTTGCTTTGTGATGCAAGTCATGATGGAATAGATAATTCGAGATCTTGATTAGTTGATTGAACATTGACAAATACATCATCATTTCAAGCTCATGGTGTTATTTCATTAAGCAAATATGCTACACAAAGATGTGGTTTTGAATTAGGGTGTGGTGTTGGCTCAAGCCAGCTTAGGTGTATGAACAAGTTACATATGATTACAAAGCAGTGCTTGCAACACAACCAAATGGGTCAATAGGTTGGAATTCTCTTGGAAACATGCAAGTTTGTTGCATTTTTCATCTTTTTGTGCTAAAAGATGGTTATGGTATTGTCTTCAACTTTCCCCAAAGCAAGAGCCACTTGTTTTAGTTTCATACTATTGAAGATCCACACATGAGTGAAACACAAATATGACCTTCTTGTTTATTCAATTTGGTTTTTTGTCAAAGTACACATGCACTTGTGTGTCTATGAAACTTTTAAATTGTTTTTGTTGTTTCTCTTGTTGTTTTACATTGAGTAGTGCCATGTGCTATTTCTAAGTATCTTGCATAGGAAATCCGAAACAACCAACCAACCCATTGAGAAGCTATGGTACCATGTGGGTACATGTTGCTTACATTGTACATGTTATTAACTTGGGTCTTAAAATGTCCTTGTCCCCCTTGTAGGCATGGATTGAATCTAGATCTAAATTCAATGGTTCTTCCAAAACGAAGAACCAAGCAACATTGGTTTCAACCTAGACATCTTCCAAAAAACAACTCCTTTAAAAACTATTTTTCAAATTTTTATCTACTTTTAATTAAAGTATCTAATTTTGGATCATTAACAAAGGTTGTAGAATTATTGTAAAAAATATGCACAAATATACAAGGCTTGCTTGAAATGGGCTATGCCTAATGGTGAAAAAATGCCTATGTGCTAATGAGATTGTTAAAATATGAGCTTCAAATTGTTTTTAGGAGTTTGCTTCCAGAAATTGGCACTTAATTGTACTAATAGCCTAAAAGTCTTGTGTCTAGGTGTGAAGAAAAAATTTGATGCCAATGAGATTGTTCAAATTGGTGCCTTCAATTATTTTTAATAGTTGCTTTAGTGAACAAATATGTAAAGGTTGGAAGTTTTGAGACTAATGAGATTGCTCTCAAATTGGTGCCTTGAATTGTTTTCAATGGTTGCCTTGATGAAATAGTACATAAATGTTACCCATGCAAAAAGGCATTATGTAAATTGCAAGGAGCTTTTAAAAACAAATTGGAGCTTTTTAATGCATGTCTCTCTGGTTTTTATAAGCTGTCCACAGACCCTTACATTTTTTAATACAATTTCATCCTTGCAACCTCCTCCTCATACTAACAGATGGAGTTGTAGCACATTGCTTTGTGTTGTTTCTTTAGATTTTTTCATTGTTGAAATAGGTAGTCATTTACTTGTTCCACTTATGGTTCTACCGGTTCCAGTTGTGATGTGAATCAATTGTTCCAAGAGATTGAAAACCCCCAGCAAAAACTAGTTAAAACTTGGATCCAAACTAAAAATGTTTCTAGTGCAAATATGAAAAATCTTGCATTTTTAATTGGAAGATTTTTTTTGTGGGTGACACATGCGTTGCAAAAACATCTCAAGCATTTGGCTTGTTTGTGCTACAATAAGTTAATGAATACAATATATAGTAGATTTCAGTATATAAAAGTTTATTAGAAGTCTTGTCCAATTTGGGTTCAAATTATTAACAGTGTAAAAAAATGTCAGATACAACAAAATATCCATCTGACAAAACATTGAACTTTATGATGTTTCAAAATTCGTAATTGTAATATTAAGAACATGTTAACATAATAGACATCAAGTTTCAAAAACAGATATCCAAAATGGTTGTAAATTGGTTGTTCAAAATAAAATAAAATATTATTGTACATACATTTTGAATAATACCATGGAATCATCTTGAAGTAATAATATGTTATATCTTGAACTACTATCCAATTCCCAAGTTCATATGATTTTAGAAATTGCGATACCTTTGAAGACATTATGGAATACCTTGGAATGTAGTGAGCCAGGTTGGGTGAGCTGTTATTGTTCTATTGAGTGGGTAATGGATTTGAACAGGGCCTATACCAATGCAAAATTGAATGTTACCACCATTGTGGATTCACTTGGCACATACATGTGTTGTTCATCATGATCGATGCTTTTAAAATGGAAACTACTTGTACCAAAAGGTGGAAGCAACACGGAATACCCACTCCCACCTAGGATAACAATTTAAATTGTGCTGGAATAGGAAAATGCAACCAGTTAAAAAACATGAAAAAGTATTGTGCACTGGTGCAAAATGCAGAGTGTTTTTCTCATGGGTTAGTAGTTACTACATAGCTAAGGGATTAGTGCATTGTTAGTAGGTAGGTGATAAAAACAGTGCAAACATCAAGATTTTCAGCTGTATGTTGCTATCTCACGGGTCACAAGCAGTGCAAACATCAAGATTTTTAGTGGCCAGGGTCCCCATGGATACATGTGAAATGTCGTATCTAAAGAGGTTTTGAAAATGTAGTTTGTAATTGTTAATTTTGTAATATGTACTGTCAAATACACACACATGTGCATTAGGCACGGGTTCAAACTAGTATGTGCAGATAGGGAGTCAGGGACAGATCCCTGGAGTCCCTGCTGACTAGGTTTTTGAAACCCAATGCTGCATACATAATGCCTTTTTGGGTAGAGTGTTTTTTATTAGGAACTTTTGTTTGTAGCCAAAGTGGCGATTACGTCTAGGAAGATTTAGCCAAACCTGGTTATAAGCAAGAAATAAATTACACATATTTAATCATCCTACTATATGTTTGGCTACAAAATGAAAACCAAATATATATGGATCTGGGAATTTTTTTCTCTTTTGTTTCTCACTAGTGGCGACTGAAAACCTCCAAAATCACTTCTTTTCCAAATTTTTGATTTTTGGCGAAATTTCACCAGTAAAAAAATGGCTGCTTGGGTTTCGTTCAACTGCCAACACAGATGAGCTTCCTGAATTCCAATTGACTTAATTCCCGTTTTTTGGAAGAAATAGATTGAGATCAGTGTTTTTTTTTCTTTGGTGAATTTTCGCAACCTGGTGAGAAGAAATGTCACTAGTAGAAAAATTGTCTTTTGCAACTTGTCTTATGCAACTAAAAAAAATGTCGCATGCAATTGCACGTGTTGCATGCAACTCCAAAATAATTGCATGTGAGATTTTTTAGTTGCATAAGACAAGTTGCAAAAGACAATTTTTCTACTAGTGTGTGAAAGGTACAAAGGGTTCTGTTATTTTGAAAAAAATTGGGTGCAAGTCCTCACATTATGAGGGGAAAAAAAAAGGGTAAAATATTGATTTCGAAAGTATTTTGCCATAGGAGTCCTGGGAGTGTATCTTTATTTTATTTTCAAATTTGTGTGGTAGGTGAGTTGCCGATCATCCCCGGCCAAGGCCAATTTTGGTTATAGGTAGAGAGGATAGTA
>Ga0116227_10000450_pt1 | contig 79868 bp, 71 predicted proteins | sample S1TSphgellanicum_FD_89693 | JGI IMG/M metagenome (GOLD analysis project Ga0116227, IMG submission 89693) | Host-associated microbial communities from peat moss isolated from Minnesota, USA - S1T2_Fb - Sphagnum magellanicum MG | ecosystem: Host-associated > Plants > Peat moss > Unclassified...
AAACAAACAACCCCCCCCCCCCCCCCCAAGTTCATAAATAAGAGAGCCATCATCACACAAAGATCCAAATGGAAGACGAATGAGCTTTCCAGAAGTCAGGTTATATAACAAAACAGCTTCACAATTTTTCCGGAACTGCACCCAATACCATAAGTTGCTTTTCTAGCAAAGAGATATGATGCACTAGTAGCAGTGTGCTTTGTTTGTACCCAAGTTCATTCCCTGCGCCTCACTCACAAGGAGAGATGTTAGGTTTTTTAGCCAATGAACTGCAAATATTTTGGTTCAAAGGCAAGAAGCATGTGAGTCAGAAGAGACTCACTCACTCCCAGACATGGGTTTTGAGTATGAGGGCTAGTTATGTGTGGATGTAAATTAGGGTGGAAAGAAACAGTGAACTGACCACCTCAGGAGAAGCGGCTCCTTAGCCAGCCCCCTTGCTAGCTACTGGGAGCTTCTTCTTGTTTTTCTCTCCTCATGATCAAGAGCCGGCAGCACTCCCTAGAAGCGTCACCTCCTTTGCTGGTCTTGAATCTTGCGACCCACATCACTAGCTCTTCTTGTGGCTCCTTTTTTTGCCCTCCTCCTCCTCCTCCTCCTCAACAAAAAAACAAAACCAAACAACTCCAGTTCCTTCTCTAGTCCCCGGCAGTAACAAATAAAAAACAGAGATCCTTCCTTTTCCAACCCAAGAAAAGAAAGAAAAGAACAACGCAACAACGCCTGCCTGCCCACAAACTTCTCTCCTCTTTTTGTTGCGGTTGTTGTCTGCTTTGTCAGTCTCTCTGTCTCTCTGTCCCCAACAAGCTCTCCTCACCTGGCAGCGAGCGAGCGTTGGACTTGAAACCGAGAAACAAAAACACAGGAATTTTCCAAACAGAGATGATGAACCTCAGTCAAAGCCAGGATGACTTGCAAAATTTGCAGCTGAAAAGAAGAACAAAAACAACTACCACCAGCACCACCACCCTTCCAAAATAACAAGAGTGGTGATGTTCTCCCCTTTCTTTTTTTTTCTCTCTCTCCACACACACACGCACACATACACACGCATGCATAAACATACATAGACACCAGTGAGTGATGATGGGTAGCTGTGCAAATGAACAAAAAAAAAAGCAAATGAAACACTCACAGAAACAACAACAGATCTACAGTACTATCATCATCAGTGATGAGTGTGCCACCGCCCAAAACCTTCATCTTAGGAAATGTATGTGTGTTTTGGGGGGGAAAGGGGAAGAGGGTTCTAGGAGCTTGCGAATGTGATCAGAGAGAAAGGAAAAGGGCCATTTGAGAATAGGGCGGTGGTTGAGAGCTTCTTCTCTACAAACTACAGATTTGACTACGATTCTTCTTCTTCTCCTCCTCCAAGGACCACATTCTTTCCCACAGAAGAATTGAAGGAATCACACACATTCTTTGCCTTGCTTTGCTTTGGTTGGCAAACTAAACTAGTGCAAAACAACCTTCACACTGCTAACCCACTCATCCACCCACCAGGTGGGGGAAATATTCCTGCAAGAAATGATCCCGGGCAAATGAGAGAGAGAGAGAGAGAGAGAGAGAGAGAGAGAGAGAGCTTTGCAGCATCAAATCCCAAGCGAGAAAAAAATTGATGGGATATCCCAATTTGCTTGCCAGACATATCCCAAGAAATATCCCTGGCAAGCAAATTGGAGTTTTGCAAAATTAGAGAGAGCTTTGCAAGAAATTCAAGCAGATTAGAGCTTTGAAAGTCTAGAGCCTTGATAGAAATCCATCCAAAGAAAAATTAGAGAGCATTGATTGCATCAAATCCAAGGAAAATTTAGAGACTTGCATGCCATCCAAGCAAATGCAGAGCTTTGGATCAAATCCAGCAAGCAAAGATTCTCTGTATTAGGGAGTCAACAATTAATTAGAGTGCCTTGCAAGAAATTACCCCAAGCAAATTTGGAGCTTTGCAAGAAATTCAAGCAGATTAGAACTTTGAAAATTAGAGCTTTGCATTAACTCCAAGGAAAAGAAATTCAAGCATCCAAATTAGAGCCTTGCATCAAATTCAAGCAAATTAGAGTCTCGCAAGAAAAATTACAGCTTTGCCTCAAATCCAAGCAAATTAAAGCCTTGCAAGAAATACAAGCAAATGAGAGCTTGGCATCAAATCCATGAAAGTTAGTAGTAGTAATATAGTATCTATTGCATTCTAAAAATGGGTTTCTTATTCCTTCCTATTTCTCCTTTCCCACAAAGTCCAGACAATTTTTATTTTTTTCACCAGTATCTATTTTGCATGAGAAACCTATAATTTTTTCATCCCTTCCTAATAAGATATTTGTTTAATTACCGTTCTCAGAGAGTGTGGTCTTCTTCTCTCTTTTTTTGGCCTTGCCCTGGTAGGCAAGGATATTGTGTTTAGATTCATTATAGAGTATAGTAGCTTAAGGGATTTTTCTAGGCCCCTACTAGGTAATAATAGGTCTATTTTTTTTAATATGAGGATTTTTGAAAGATGATATTTTGGCTTGTGTTGAAACCTGAGATCAGTTATAGAGTTACAGTATCTTGGAGGATTTTGGTTTCTTTTAGAGGATTTTTTGAAGATTATATTTTTGCATGGTGGACTATTTGAATTTTCAAAAATTCTTCTTTTGCCTTAAGATCCTTTAAAATGTAAATGGCAAGGCCACAGTGTGACACACCCCTTGTTTTGTCTTTACCTCTATGGAATTTTTTGCTCTCACTCATATCCTTCTCTGCTTCCCATGCCCAATTCTAACTGCTGTAACAATCTCTTTGTATTTCTTGATTTCTATATTTCACTTCTTAACAGCAGCAGCTCTGCTCCCTATGAGACCTTTGTGTTTGTTGCAAGTGGGAGACCTCTGGACCAGTTAAAATTGGTGCACACTTTTCCCACCCATTCAAAGCAGTTTGGTGGTGGGGGCAATCCAAAAGTTCAAAGTTGCTTTTTTGTGAGTGAGAGAGAGAGAGAAAGAGAGAGGGAGAGACATGATGATGATCTTGTTTCTTTCTTTCTTTCTGTCTTGATGCTTTTATGGGGACTATAAATGTTTGGTTGTTTGTTTGTTTGTTGATGTGTGTTTTGGGGATACCCTACATGTTGTTCTTGTCAAAAATCATGTTCTAAACCCTTGATGCTCATTGGGGCCAATGTGAAATTCTGAAGTCTTCTTCTTCTTCCTTATTTGATGCTCATGGGGCCAATGTAAGTCTTCTTCGTCCTTATTTGATGTTCATGTTTTTCTAAAGGTTTTTTTTTTCATTTTAATTTTCCTCATTCTTGTTGTTGTTTGATGATGCTTCTTATTTTGGGGATCAGTGTGTGTTCTAAATTCTTCTTGTTCATGCTTTTTGGCTTGACCACACCAGTTAAAAACCTTGTAGCAGCACACAACATAGTTTGCACAAACCATGAGTTATGGAGGAGGGGGAAACCATGGTTGGGCAGGTATGGGTTTTGGAGGGTTAGAACTTAGAACTGTTGGTTCTTGTTAATAAAACCTGAACCTGAACTGGGTCTGATTTTCGGAACCAGGTTCTCAATTTATTTTAATAACCAGAATTGAACTGGAACCAGGTTCTCGGATTATTTATTCAAGAAGCAGAAACAAACCAGAACCAGGATTTTTGAAAAGAAGATGGAGTTTTCTTAAAAGAAGAGGACTAGACCCAGGGGCTAATTGGAGGTTAACTGACAACTAATCATTGGTTTTGCTATGGGTTACCCAGATCTGAATTGGAACTAGGTCTGAGTTTTTCAAATTTGATAGTGGAATTTTTTTATTTTTGAAGAATTGGACCCAAAACCAAATTTGAGGTTCCAATTTTTTTGTGGGACGGAAACCAGAATCACTCTAAATTTTTTTTTAGAACCAGAATTGAATGTTCTTCATAAAACTCAAGAACTTGTGGAAACAAGTGTTGGGTGGTGATCTGATTTTTTAAATAACCGTCAATTCGAGTTTCTTGAAAATTTGTAAATCAAATAACCCTCCAGTTCCATCTTTTTGAACATTTTGACTATCAAAGAACCTCTGGTTTTGGTTTTTTGAATCAAAATTTAAAAGAATTCCTGATTCCAGGTTTTCCCAAAAGCTTTTAAAAATTTGACAATTTTCATGAAATAATCAGCAGTTGGATAGAAGGTTATTCAGTTGGTTGTTAGATTTTAGAACTGCAGTCATATATTAGAATTAGTTCTCACATTGTTCAGAATCATGGTCACATATGAGAAATTGGTAATTTGAAATTACTTTTGCTCAAAACACACTGAAGGATAAAAAATTTATAACAAGTGAAATTGTGATTTTTGACCATTTGTAAAATCGATTAGGATTTTTTGAAAATTTATGATAGCCTAACTTAATTCTGACCTTAGCCTACTCTATGAAACTTTTTTTTTGGCATCCCAAGTTCTTGTTGTCATGGTCTTAATATGGATTAGAAAAATGTTAAAAAATTATGCCAAATGTGCCAAAAATATAGAGTTAAGCAAATGTTAAATACATTTTGTTGGCTTTGCTTACCAAGGCAAGGATATTGTGTTTAGATTCATTATAGAGTATAGCAGCTTAAGGGATTTTGGCCCCTGGGTAATAGGTCTAATTTAGTATGAGGATTTTTGAAAGATGATATTTTGGATAGTGTTGAAACTTGAGATTAGTTATCAAGTTATAATATCTTGAAGGATTTTGGTTTCTTTCAAAGGATTTTTTGAAGATTATTTTCTTGCATGGTGAAATATTTGAGTTTTCATAATTATTCTTTAGCCTTAAGATCCTTTTTAATCTAAATGGCAAGGTCGCAATGTGACACATCCCTTGCTAAAGGTCTAATAACATCATTAATCACGTTCACAAGCATGTGATAAATGACTTTGAAATGAGTGAAAGGTTATAATGAATTAATGCAGGCCATTTTTTTGATAGAATCTAGCCCTTCAACGATCCTGATGAAAAACATAAATTTATTATGGTGGATGCGTAGAATACAAACAAAATCAATTGCATAACTATTTTAGCAAATGCAAAATGTTTTTTTTTAATAGTCCATTATTGACCTAGTTAGTACAGGAAGTTATGTTTTAGGTGACATTAAATCATGACAATAAAATCCACTTCATTTTACCCCAATATTAAGTAGGTGATATGAAATCATTTTATAAACCATGGTTTTAAGTACAACAATGGTTTTGGGTGCCTCTACCTTAACAATGAGTTCAACAATTGGCATTACATTTTTGTTACAAACTAGGATCTTGAATTGACAAAAAAAATTCCTTTTTTCAATTATTGTAATCTTATGGGGTTGAAGCATGTCAACATTCTATCAAGTTATTTTTATCTTAAATATTTGTGTTTCATGCCTTTGAATTTGTGAAATTACAAGATATTTGACTTAAGGTTGGTTAAGAATTTCATTACATATGATGTTCACCCTAGTTAGGGAGAGGTAACATTTGCATGGGTTATGACCTGGCTTATGCATGCAATACTAAGGCAAGTAACATTTGCATCTTGGATGTCCCTTTTTAGAAGGAGTAGGCCAAAACTAGGGATGGATCATAAAATGTGTATCAATTTGTGTGATTTTAGGGTTAGGTTGACAACTCATTATAAATCTATGTTTTATTCATGTCTATTATGTCATTGATATGTTTTCAATTTTCATCATGGCATCAAAGCTTAGTTGTTTTTGAAAGAAGGATAATTTGTGTTGCATTTATAGTTGTTCATTCAAAAGTTTTGAATGTTTGTTTTTCAATGTTATTCTAGTCACGATCATGGCATTTATTTTTAATGTTTGAAGCATTGAAAAACTTACTGGCAATAATTTAAAAGATGAAGATGGAAATTTTCTTACATGAGAAATTTATGCGATCACTTCAAGAAAGTTATTGCCTCTAGAGATTGAATTTGAAAAAAATGTTCTTGAAGGAAGTACACATGAACATCACACATTCATGAATAAAGACAAATTGTTTTTTGGGACAATATTATTAAGTGTTGTTGATTATCTATTGCATCATGTAGCACATCTAAGGAATGCAAAAGAAACTTGGGACAATTTATTTATAACATTTGAAAAACAACATGTTGGTAATTGTTACAATTATGTCTATGCAATTTTTAAATGGGGGAAAACATTTCAATGTAAGATGGCATTAACAAACTTCACATGATTACTAATCAACAAACATTAGTCATATATTTTTTAATGAATATTTGTCATTTACATTTCCAAAAACCTTGTTCATTTTGTTTAATACACACATTGATGAATGACCTATGGAATTAATATGTGAATTATTGTTACAAAAATTGTTACTTTCTAAACAAGAAGTATTCAACCATTATACAAGGCAAGAATCGGTAATTTTTAAAGGTATTTTTGGGAAGTTGAAAAGTTGTGTAGATTGGAACAAGTTTAAGAAGGAAAAGCCAAAGAGGAAAGGATTTTTGTTCCAATTGTGGCATTAAAGGTCATTTTGTGAAATAATGCAAAAAGAAGAAGTAAGATTGGATGAACAAGTTATAAGGTTCATCACATGAAATTATGCCAATTAATAGTGGATTTTCTATGAGTCATTTGTTTATCTTTGTAGTTTACAAAGATATTTGGTTCATTGATTCTAAATTTTAGTCTTTAGAAAACAACAAGATTTAGGTGTTTATTTTACTTTCATAAAGTCACAAACGGGGGTCAAAAAATCTAATAAAAATTGATGGTTGGAACCATCATATAGAAGACAAATTAAAGCTAAAGAAAGGCCAAAAGATGCATAATTTGCAATAACCAAAGAAGGAAAAGAACTAATCTTTATCATGGTAGGGAACTATCTCACCCACAACCCCTTTGATGTTATTTGCATGCAAATCATGAGATCTAACATCTCCCAACAATGCAATCTTCCTTTCTATAACAAAGGTTAAAGCATGTTAAAGAACAATATTAACACATTTCTTGAAAAATTGAATGCAAAAAAATAAAAATAAAAAACTTTACGATCATTTATCGTGGAAAAGGCAAGCATATTCCTTGATGAAATTATACATATCACACTTGGGTGTGTCATGCACCTCCATGGCCATTAGAATAAAATGGTGCCCCTTATGAAACCCTCTATATTTGTGGATTTTAACAATGGCACTAAGTTTTGTAATTGCATTGTTGGTCAATTAATGACATTCGAAGCCATCGTCTCCCATGTTAGGTTAGTAACCACCACATTAACAACAAAGACCTATTCTTCACGAGTCATGTAGAGATCAACTTATAATAAAACTCTCGACGTAAGGGTGTACCACCGTTCTTTCCATACATCATGCCCACTTTCTTGGGTGAGAGCATACATGACGTTTCTAATGGCATCATGTGTGGCTATACACTAACCTCCAAATAGACAATGTGCTAGATGTGTGCTAGATGTGTCCAACCCATGTCTACATTCACATGTGAGAAGACTAAATGCCAAGGGCTGAATCAAATTGAGACAAAAACGCAATGCAAAAGTGAAAACAAAATGTGTGATGTGGAACGAATAAATAGATGACCTATTAATTAACCATAGCCCTGCCCCCTTTCCGAAGCAAAAGCAAATGCGGGCTTTAGATGTTGAAGAGATGGAGTCATATTCCAAGATAGACCTAAAAGACAAGTCATGATGGAAGTCCATCAAAAATGCTTATAGACTTGGGGTGTTGGTAACTACCTTAATTTTCAAAAAAAAGGTACATTTCTTTAACTATGGGAGGAAGGTTATCCCAAGCTGCATGAAGGCATGATTAAAGGAAGTGTGGGCCCCCTTCAATCTAAAAAACCTACTCCTCCAAAATGGGTCTATCGAAAATACAAAATTTAGAGCATAAATATGGGAACCACTAAAGCCTAACTTTAAAAAAAACAGATGGGGCACAATCTTCCATAGATAAGGTTTATACCACCAAAAGAGATTAGTAGTTGGGCTTAATACTTTGCTAAGGGGCCTTGAATAGACTCCCATGACCCTGGACCCATAATGTTCCCACATATCTACATAACTTTCCTGTTGAAACCCACCAAAAGTGATAAGAAAAAAAAGGTATTGTTTGAGTGAAATAAAAAAATTAACAAATGACACATAAGGACAAAATGCCCAAAGCAACATGTGCGTTTCTTAAAAGAAGATGATCATCAATATGCACCACGTCTAGAGATAAAACCTCATCCAAAAAATGTGTGACAAAGTCTTGAAAACCCATTGGCACACCCATAATGCATAAACCACCTATGATCAAAGTGCAACCTTAAAGAATTTTTATGCCTAAAAAAATCCTTGATGAATTCCAAAGCTTGAACTTTAACATTTTGACTTTAAGCCCAACTAGGGTTAACCGAGTCAAAAGGTGGTCAAAGGTAGGGATAATCTTGTTCAAAAGGCCCATGATGTGGATATCATTTGTTAGGGTTGGAAAGACACAACTGGTGGTTTGCATAATGGTCTTTAGGAATGTTCGATAATGGGCCAAGGCAAATAAAGGACCTCCTAGGGGGTCATTCTCGCTTATGCTTGAAAATGATTCAATATTGGTGTCCCCCTCCTCATGTTGCCAACGTTGGTAGTAAAAAGAAAAAGGAACACCATAAAACAACCTAGTAAATGGGATAATGTTCACCAAAAGACCCCTTTCCTCTCTTAATTTTTTAAAAATAATAATTCAAAAAACGCTATTAAAAACGTTTGAATGTTAATTTGCATCATGACTTAACCAGGGTGTAAATCAAGGAGGGTTTTGATGCTAAAAGGGATGGTTTCATAGTCTCTAAGGGTCAATACTCCAAGTTGATGGGGTGATAAGTGCTTTTGAAACACCCCTCAAAGCTGCAGGACAATGGAATGATTAATAGGTGGAAAAATGTTTCGCTTATAATAATAAGACAAAAACCTTTAATGTCCTTTGTAGTTGCTATAAAGTATTAGCCCCCAACACTAAAACCATCAACCTAGGGATATCACCACAGGGCAACAACAACAACAATTTGGAGTAACTCCAAAAACCTTGAGGATGGGTCTTTTAGTATGAAACATCTCGAAAGATGTTCATAAACCATCTTAGATAGCTCACCCAAAGACAAATGGGGAGTAGTGACTAAAGCCCATGTAAACAAAGTTTTATTCAAGACAAAGGTGTGCTCAACCTGATAGTTAAAAATAAGTGGAAGGACAGGGACTGATGGAAGGGGGTGTAGTTGATGTAGAGTTGCAAAAGTGTCATCTCAGGGAATAGTTAGCATCATAAGTTGAAAAGCTCTAATAATGTGACTATACTCTCTGACTTTACCCAAAATGAAACATTGATGAAAACAAGTGGTTGAAGAATCATTCAATGAGCGATGGGAACATGGAGCACATGAAACATGAAAGGATTCCTCTTAAAGAGAAGACTAGTTGCAAATGTTGCAAATGGATCCTTCAAATCAAATATAATGTTGATTGTTTTGTGGCAAGATATAATGTTCTTTAAATGACTAGGGGTTTTTTACAAGTTGAAAATATTGATTTCCATGAAACCTTCTTTCTTGTTGAACGAATAAAATCAATTCAAATTATGCTTGCAATATTTACAATTATTTTTTTCAAGGTGCTTCAAATGGATGTTAAAACAACCTTTCTAAATGGAGATTTTTCAAAGGATATATATATATATGCGCCAATTGAAGGGCTTTGTGATTAAGGGCGAAGAAAACATGAAATCATGGTTAAACTTTTGAAATTTTTATGTGGTTTGAAACAATATCCTCATCCATAGAATCACATGATTAATATATATTTCTTATCTAAAGAGTTTAAAAAGAGTTTTACTAATCAATGTATTTCAAGAGAATTTAGGGAAACTCCTTTTTTATTATAACTTTGTATGTTGATGATCTATTTTTGACCTTTAATGATTTGATGTTGTTGAAGAAACAAAGGACAATCTTTGGAATTTATTTGAGATGGATCTAAATGAAACCTTAACCATTATGGCAATGGAATTGTAATGCAATCATGTGTATGTCACACAATTATTTATGTGTAAAGGTTGTATGTTTTGATTTTAGAATTATAAATGCATCCTATGTAACTTAAATTGGTTATTAAACTTTTTCCTTTAAGCTTGATTGGTTCCTTTTAAATTAAAACTTATCTTTTTGTTTAAACCTTCAGTTAAAACTTTATTTGTGAGTAAACTCTTTCCTCTTGTTGTAAGGGTGATTTTATTTTATTTATGAACCTTTAACACCATGAGAAGAGGCAAATGGTGTTTGTGCAAAAAGTTTGGAGGAGTTTGTTGTTTTCTTATGTTTTTCTTTATGTGTGTAGGAATCTATTGAGATTTTCTTGATTTAACAAACAACCAAAGTTTATGTTTCCAAAGCAAATGGTTGAAATTAAATGTTTAAATTGTGTTATAAACAACTTGTAAAAAAAATGAAAGTTAAATAATCACTAAAAATTTGAAGTTGCAATCTATCTATCAAGGAAGGTAGTTTGTTTTGTTTGGTTTTGTAGTTATGAGTTCCACCAAACCAGTGTGCTTTAGATCATGTTCTTGGTGTCTTTGGAAATCTCTCAATGAGGAGGGGTGCATGGGGTTGGTTCCATGATATTTGGACTTGCAGTGCAAAAGTTCTTGAATATTGAATGATTTTTTCATTGAAAATTAAATTAAATTGTGGCTGAAAATTTCGGATGAATTGGAACGTGCATGGAAAGTCTTGATCGGCAGGACTGTGTTCAAAGGTTATGTTTACAACATGAATGTTGAAAAAAAAACCAAATATCACCAATTACAAAATTAAGATTTACATCATTAACTTGCTCTACCTATTATTTTCCCTCATATCTTTGTGTTGAATAGATTTGTGGTTTAACTATATAGATCGCAATGACCAAGGGTGTTATAAACGGATTTAAGGTACTACAAAAAAAAAAAAAGTTTTCATGTTAAGAAATTAGACAAAAGAAAATCGAGGTAAATTTATTTTTATAATGTTTCCATATCATAAAAAGTTTTCCAAACACACCATTTTTTTTCTGAATGTCTAAAACTTTCAACTCTATGCATGTAGATTAAAAGCCACAAGCTTTTTCTTTGGAATATGGAGAGGAAAATATGTTATCATGATTTCTAGATCATAATGTTTTGTCATCACATGAAATTTTTTCTTTTCTTCTTTTCCTAGTTTTACTTTTTGTATCTTAGAATCTTATTGCTACTTTGCTACCTTCCAAATTTTGACAAATCTGGAAACCCTTAACAAGTGGTGACCCAATTGTTTGGGAGGTACAAAGTGGGACCTAGCTTTAGTTTCACATGTGACTCCAAACTTTCATGTGAAATTCTTTTTATTCGTGTGTGACTATTAATGTGTCACACATTTGATCTATTTTTAAAAGTACTTTCAGTCTAGTTTCAATATATATTATTAGCTATAACATGTGGTAAGTGGGAGATGTGGATGGTGGTAGATGAACTTCCTCCATAATGAATGAAGAAGGGATTAAAAAAGGATGTATAGTTTTGTGCACAACGGGAAACTTGGTGATGATGGATGAACATCATATTTTTTGAATGAAAAAAGATGATCATGAATGAATTTCATTCATTAAGATGAAATAAATGATTAATTATTTTTGATATTGGATGGATATCATCCATTATGGACAAAGGACCATGTGTGTGTGTTTTTTTTAATCATGGTGATGCAACAATTAACTATTTATTCAACATTTGTAGTAAAAAAAGGAATGCAAGTTGCCATTCATCATTTTAAGTAATTGGTGTCACACAAAATTCTTTGTGAAAATTAAAGGTGATGACAACAAAATGAAGATATAGCTAATTTAGGTTCAAATGTTGGCTTTTAAAGTTAGTTGGTGACATATGTGTTCAAAATTAAATAAATCACATTGATTTTGGTGTGTTGAATTGTAATTTGGCTTTGTTGCACTCAATTGAATATTTAGGTTACATGGTGTTAATTTGACCTTTTTATTACAAATAATAAATATTCTATTGAACATATTAATCCTTTTTTTTAATGAAGGAAAAAAAAACAATCTTTGAGAATATTTTAAAAATATGCTAGTTTTGACCAAAATTAGTTAATTAAATATTTATTCAACAGAAATATGTTGAAGCTGCCATTGTACTATGGTAGTTTTGTAGATCTCAACTTGAGCAAAAGAAAATTAAAAAAAATAAAAATCCTTTCCGTAATAGTAGGATATTGCTCATCTATGCATGTTTTGTGCGTATACTTTCTTCTGGCATGCAACTTAGAAACTAAGGGAAATGTCTTGATCGGCTTTGGCTTTTGCTTTGGCTTTTGGTGGACGGAACAGAATGATGTAGTTTCCTTGGTCCCACATTGTGATGAATGTTCACCAGGTGTGGCTCACCAGGGAAGTCATTTTTTTATGAACTTCATGGAACACGTTCTATTTTATTTTATTTTAAACTCTTAGGGGTCTTCACCCTTTATGCATGAGTATACTAAAGGCACATTCATTGATGCTAAACCTTAATGCAATAAAATGCCACAACAAGGGAGAAATGAGAGGGCAAATGGAAACCACATAAATCATTCTTGTGACATAAATATTTCCTTGGATTTTTCTAAGTGTATTTAGAGAGTACATTACATAACATTAAAAACCATGGGGCATTTCAGAAAATAAATGAAACATGCAAATGTGAGCATTTTATTTTTTGTAATGCTTGCATTGTTTTTTATTTTTATTTCTCTTTTAGGACAAAATTGAAAAAAAAAAAAGAATGCAAAAGTCTTTTCGCTTGGTAAAGCCCTCAACCGCGGGCCTTACCAGAATTGGGCTCATTCAAGGAGAAAGCATCAGGCTCATGCTTTGGCTCTGCCTCACATGAGCCCTTATTTTGGTGAAGCCAATGGCCTCAGGCCCTCTTAAGCTACACGGAACAAATTCTTTTTGATTGGGTCAAACTTTCTATGCACTTTAAGCCATACGTTAGAAAAGCCCATAATTCTAGGGTATGACTTGGTTACTAGGATTTAGTGTTTCCCTTTCCCCACTAAACCCTAGTAACCAAGACATAGGTACCCTAGCCCTCGGAAATGGGCAAATCACTCCCTGGAATGTAAGGACCTTAATTTGGTTTACAATTTTGGGAACAAGGTAGTTGCCCCAGAAACACTGACCCAAATTGCTTACCTATTCCCAAGGAGTAATTTTCAAACCCTAACTTGGGGCTCATCCTAGGTCAAGGTTATTTTCCTGTCCATTTTAGTTGGGGCACAATTGAATTGTAAAGACCTGGGTGGATTTTTTAAAGTGTAATTGATGGGCATGTTGTACTCTGTATCTTTCATCCGCAGAGGGGCAGGTGTTTCAAAAAATGAAACGCTTGCCCATGATACCCAGCATATCACAGGAAAAGAGTTAAAAAACATAAAAATCTGCCCAAGTGAAATATTGATTTTTTTGGGAAAAAAGCCAAAATTCGAAAGAAATCTAAAAAATCGCCAGATTTCTGTACATGGTTCAAGTGGGTAGCCAGAAATATATAACAATGTTAAAATGTTTTTCCTTTCATATTTTCTTACTATGGACGACACCGCCCGGGCTACATTACAAAATTGAAAAACAGAAAAAAGTAAAAAGAAAAAAGATACACTGATTCTGGGGCTGTCTTTAGGTTTTTTGGTGGGTTTTCTTCCATTGTTTTTTAAAGTCTTTTTTAGGAGATAAAAAAATTTCCCCCTACAAAAAGGAAACTAATTGGGCTGACCTAATACTTTCCCTGACTGCTGCCCTTGCCCGCCCGCCCCGCCATTTTCTTTCACAGAGCCGTTGAGAGGAGAGCTTGGAGGAGAAGAACCGCTCTCTCACGAGGAGCAGCACCACGCAAGTGCTTGGTGGTGGGAAGAGGAAGGAACAAAGAGAAGAAGAAGAAGAAGAAGAGGAAGAAGATCTGGTTTACATTTGTTATAGGAGCGGACATTATGTGCATTGTTGTTCTGCGAGTTCAGAACTTGAAGGTCTGTGTTCACTGGGTGAAGTAGCGGAATTAGGGTTTACGGTTTGGAGGTCGAACTGTTGAGCTTTTCTAGAGGAAGGATTGTGACGATGTTGCTGTTTTGTTACTTTGAAGTGTTTCTGTGGTAGGAAGGAAGAAAATAAGGAAGTAAGGTGCTTTTGTTATCCGGTCTTCTGGTAAACCATTTCGCGGTTTTTTTCCAGCGGAAGTTCAGGGGGTGGGTTTTTAGGGTATAGGATTTGGAGGTCGAACTGTTGAGCTTTTCTAGCGGAGGGATTGTGACCATGTCGCTGTTGTCGTTATTTTGAAGCGTTTCTGTGGTAGGAGGGAGGGAAGGAAGGGAATAAGTGAGTAAGTCGATTTTGTTTTTAGTCTTACGGTGGAAAATTTATTCGCGGTTTATTTCTAAGCGGAAGTTCAGGGTTAGGGTTTTAGGGTTTAGGGTTCAAGCCCTTAGGGTTTTGAACTGTTGTTTTGCAGCCAGAAAGAGGGAGAGAGGTTTTTCGATTCGTTTGGAGTGTTTTTTGGTTACTTTTGTCATTGCTGCATCATAGAAGCTCAGTATTGTATTGCCTTCTAGAAGACAAGGAGTATTTGTGCGGCGTAGCCAGAGGGGAGCAGGGAAAGAAGAGGAAACAAAGAAGAGAGGAAAAATAGAGATCGGCACAGAGGGACATATAGTCTCTATGCAAGAATGAGCTTGGAGGATGAAGTGGTGGTGTCTGATATCGAGGTGGCAGGCCGGATGCTCACTGAATGCATAGCCAGAGACCTGCGCTTTGCCTCATGTGACCTTCAGGATGCACTCGATGCTGCAAGATACTCCAGCAGTCCGTATACATCTCCTCCCAAAGAGGTAGAATCACTCTGCCTTTGCAACTCCAGTGTGTGTAGTTGGAAATAGTGTTTTCCTGAGGTTGTGGACAAACAGACTTTACTCCCTTTTCCACAATTTCTTTCAGAAGTTTTGTTCTAAAACCCTAATCCTGAAGACAGCATCGAAAAGAGAATATTGGCATTGCTGTGTATGGATAATGGTTTCAGATGTAGGAATTCTTTGGCTGCTTGCACATGCATTTTCGATTGCAGTCCTCATTCTCAAAGGAGTTATATGTGAATTTTGTAGTGGCCACCCATTGTGGATGTGATCAATGCAAGGGAGCTTCCTCCTGTCTTGATTGAGCGATACAATGCAGCTGGTGGCCAGGGTACAGCTCTGTGTGGCATTTTCCCAGAGATCAGACGAGCTTGGGCTACAGTTGACAACACTCTGTTTCTGTGGAGATTTGATAAGTGGTATGCCTTTTAGGCCTAAGGTTTCAATTCTCAGCACTTTGCTCTTTCTCAAAAAGAGTTACTGTTGCATTTTCCAGTGTGGTGTCCTTATCCAGGATCTTAGAGGCTAGCAATTGAGATTGTGGCTTGAGTGTCATGGAAGGAATCGTGGGCTATGCAGGGATGGGCAGTGTCCTGAGTACAGTGGTGAGGAGCAGGCTATATGTGCTGTGGGATTGGCGAGAGCCAAGCCAGGCGTTTTTATGGAAGCCATTCAACAAGTCATTGTGCTTGCCACCCCTGTTGAGGTAAGGGATTTCCCAGGGTTTGGTAATTTGGGGATGAAGATTTTATATTTAAGCAAGTAATTTTCCACTGGTGACAAGAAAGACCTAGAGAGCGTACACACAAGCTCATGTTGACTACTAACACCTAGAGAATCACAAAGGCATGGTATTGACAGATTTAGGGTGATTCCTGCACTTGTGGGGCAGATTGTTCTACTGGGTGTCTGCTGCAGTGGGAACAGCTTTGGTGGAAACCCATATGCAGAAATCTCTTTGCAACCATTGCCTGAGTACACAATCCCAACCGATGGAATTACCATGACATGCATCACAGCAACAGAAAAGGGACGAATTTTTCTTGGTGGTCGAGATGGTCACCTTTATGAGCTCTTGTACACTAAAGGCACAGGCTGGCAAAGCCGTTGCCGTAAAGTTTGTCATACCGGAGGCCTCAGTAACCTCCTTTCAAGGTGCTGTGTATATAGACTGTTGGACCTATTTGCTCTAGGGTGCAAAGATACTAGTTGAAAGCTGGATTACATATCTTACTGCTTCTGCTGGCTTCAACAGGTGGGTGTTGGTGCTAAATGCCCTTAAATTTGGAGCTTTGGATGCAGACTGCGATGTCAGACTTATTTGCTCTAGGGTGCAGAGATACTAGTTGAAAGCTGGGTTACATATCTTACTGCTTCTGTTGGCTTCTACAGGTGGGTGGTGCCAAATGCTCTTAAATTTGGAGCTGTGGATGCGGTCATAGAAATTACCATTGATGGAGAGAGAAACATTTTGTATACACGCACACAAGAATCAAAAATCCAGGTTTTTGACTTGGGCAAAAATGGAGATGGCGCACCAAATAAAGTAGCAGAGGAGGGCTGCATTGGGGAACAGAGAGATTCTCGTTCACGCAATGGTGGCAGTCGAGTTGTGTCACGGGCTACCAAGACAACCTTGGTTTCCATAGCCCCTCTTTCTACTGTTCAATCCAAGTGGTTACATTTAGTTGCTGTTGCTTCAGACGGACGGAGAATATACCTATCAACATCTCCATCAACAGGAGTCAGTATTACTGCAGGGAATACCCCTGGGGGCCAGCGCCCCTCAATGCTTCGTGTGGTCATGACACGGCCAGCTCCTTCAATTGGTGTCAATGGAGGGGTCCATCCATTTGGAAATCTTGGACGTTTACAGTCAGAAAGTGGCCTTATTATAAAGTGTGAAGCAGCTCACTATTCTAGTGGTGCTCTTATCCTCTCTGATGCCTCCCCACCAACAGCATCTCGGATGCTTGTCACTACTCAGGATCTTACTGACCCGTCTCCATCAGGGCCTGGGAACCTCTCGGTTGGCAGACAAGGCACACGTGCACTGTTTGCACTGCGAGAGATGTTGACAATGGTGGGTGTGGGTGGGAGGACATTGGCAATTGCTGATGTTCTGCCTCCACCAGAGCAGGCAGCAGCAGTTGAATTTTCAGTCTGTGAATCTGGTGCCATTTCCCCATATGGCACACAACAATTGAGTGAAGAGACACGTGCCCGTCGACTCTGGGCTCGAGGAGAGCTTGCAACCCAGCACATGCTGCCACAGAGGCGAGCTGTAGTGCTAAGCACAATGGGATTAACAGAAATAGTATTCAACCGCCCTGTTGATATTTTGCAAAGACTGCTTGAACTAAGTGCACCAAGAGCTGTACTTGAAGATTTCTTTCAACACTATGGGGCTGGAGAGGCTGCAGCAATGTGTTTGCTCCTTGCAGCACGACTAACTTCTGATGATGAGAATGTGGTATCAACAGCTGTAGCAGAGCGAGCTGCTGACTCATTTGAAGATCCAAGGTTAGTTGGGGTCCCACAAATGCAAGGGGGCCCTGCATCTGCAAGTGTGATCAATGCAAATGGAGGTGGATTCAACATGGGCCAAGTTGTGCAGGAGGCAGAGCCTGTTTTCTCTGGAGCCCATGAAGGCCTTTGTCTTTGCACAGCCAGGTTGCTGCAGTCAGTGTGGGAGCTTCCAGTCATGGATGTAAAGGACTCTGCAGTGGGAGATAACAAGGGAGAAGGAGGTGTGATTGTGTGCAGGTATTTTTCTTCTTGGCCAACCTACAGTTTTGTCATTGCCCTTGGTTTCCTGATTGTAAAGAGATTTTATGAGACAGCGTGTGATTTAGTTGGTGTTTTTCCTTGCTGCTGCAGGCTGCCGGTTGAAGCAATGCAGGCATTGGAAGACAAGATCAGGTCACTTGAGCAGTTCTTTAGGGCTCGAAGAAATCAGAGAAGGGGACATTATGCTCGAATATTTGGCCATGGAGATTGGCATGGAAGCCCATTTGGAGCAGATTTGTCTCCAGCAGAACATGGAAAGAGTGGGATGGGAGGTTTTGAGACTCCTCAAGTACATAAGGCCAGAGATTACCAGGGCAGTGCTCCAAGTTCTTTGCCCAAGCGACAACGTGTGCCATACAGCCCTTCTGAGCTAGCAGCCATGGAGGTTATCCAACTGCCTCCTGGCTGAGTCTACCTTTTAGATGCTTTAGGGTTTAGGGTTTATTTTTGGCATCTTTTCTAGGTATTGAAGCATTGTGAAAGAAAATTGAACTGAACACTGTGCAATTGTTCTTGTTGTCTGGAGGAAAGGTTATGTGTCTTAAATCCATTGAATATTTTTTATTGAAGTTTAGTTACTCTTTGCAGCTTAGTCAAGTCAGCTGGAGGTCTCACATTCACATTTCAGTATGTACAGGTATTGTCTGCTTTGAAGTTGACAATCTACAGTAAAATTTTTAGGTGGAGAACAACAAACCTGATGGAATTGTCTCTTGGTTTGTAATGACTCAGGTCCGAGGCATGGAATGCATACGACGGCTACTTAGAAGGTCTGCAGAGGCTCTGAGACTTCTTCAGGTACTGCAGTACCACCATATTACCCGATTGGCCCAGAGCCTTGACCAAGTGCAGTGCAACCAGTTGGTACATTTGACTTTTCAACAGCTGGTCTCGTCTTCTGAAGGGGAACAAATTGCAACTCGACTGGTTGCAGCACTTATGGAGGTATGCACATGTGCAACTATTTTCCTAGTCTCATTTCCAATTCTGATGGTGCACAATCAGCTTTGGTTCTTAGCAGATGTTTTCAGTTGTTTGTCAAAAGGCCAATGACCTTATTTGTCACTTTGAATCTACAGTATCATGTAGCACCGAATGGCAGAGGCACAGTGGATGATATCAGCATGAAGTTGAGGGAGGGGTGTCCAAGTTATTACAATGAGTCAGACTACAAGTTCTATCAGGCTGTGGAGTGTTTGGAAAGGGCTGCAAGCACCTCTGATTCTGAAGAAAGAGAAAGACTTGCTAGAGAGGCTCTTGAACTTCTAAACAAAGTGCCAGAAACTGCTGACCTTTTGAGTGTCTGCAAGCGTTTTGAGGACATTCGGTGAGAACTACTGGCTCTACTGGCTACCCTAAACCCCTAAACCCTAAACCCATATGAAGGAACCAAAGAGAACATGCTTTATCAACTTCAGTAAGAACTTTGAAAGCCAACAGAGAGAAACTATAATGATCATGTGTTTGAAAATGTATTATACATGGACCCAAGGAGAAACTTGAGCTTTGTGTTGTCTTTCACAGGTTTTATGAAGCAGTGGTGGAGCTCCCTCTAAGGAAGGCTCAAGCAGTAGACCCTGCAGAGGATGCTTTCAACAAAAGTGTTGGAGAAGGCCAGCAGATGGCAGCACTTGCAGCGAGGCGGCAATGTTATGATGTGGTTATCAATGCTCTCCACTCCCTGAAAGGCCAGTCTGTCACTGAAAATGGGCATGGCTCAAAAGTTTCATTTTCAACCCCTTCTATTCCTGGGGCTAGGTTACTACTAGATGAGGCAGCAAGAGGGTCTTACATTCGCCAAATCGTACAGCTCAGTGTGCGTTGGCCTGACACTGCCTTCCATGAATATTTATACCAGACCATGATGGAACTTGGTCTCTCACAGGAGCTTTTAGAGCTGGGGGGCCTAGATTTAGTACCCTTCTTGCAAAGAGCTGGCAACTACCAGACAACCAAAGTAATCATTTTTCCTACCCATTTGAGCTTTTAGTGTAAATGTGTTCACTTTGTGGACAATGCATACTTCAATTATGGTATTGAACAAGTTGAGTGCATAGTCAAGTGGAAGCAAGAACTAATTGATTTGTTGATGTTGGGATCACCTCAGGCGAGTCAGGTGGCAAACAACACCTTGAGGTCACCAAAGCTCTCAAGCACACCAGATGGCAGTCACCTGCGACAGCCAATCTCAGGGGAGGAATCAAGATACTTGGAACTTTTGGCGCAGTTGTATGTTTACAGACGGCAACATGCACTTGCAGCACATGTATTGCTGCGACTTGCTGAACGGAGACAAATTGAAGGTGCCCCTGAGATCACACTTGAACAACGGTATATTGATCACACTTTACACTAATTTATGACTTTGGGTGCAAGGCAAACCAAAGATGTTTGAAACATGTTTTTGGCTGTGTTGCTAGTTCTTTAAAGAATAACTGCCACTTTTGCAGATATGAATATCTTACTAAAGCTGTGTTGCAAGCAAGAAGCAGTAGCCAGGCATCTGGTGGTTTAGGCCTCTCCTCGGACCTGTCAGATAGTGGATTACTGGAGCTCCTTGAGGCAAAACTTGCAGTTGTCCGATTTCAACTCAAGATCCGGGGTGTCCTTAACCAGATTGCAGCAAATCTTCCAAGTGCACCACAAGATGCTTCAGCTGCCAATGGGTTACAAACTTACATGGAAGAAGACAGGTTTAGAGGTCCAGAGGCATCTTCTGAGGATATTCGATCTCTTGTAGCTAAGGAAAAGGCTCAGGAGCTTGGGACTGAGTTAAAGAGTATCACACAACTTTATAATGACTATGCTGTGAAGTTTGAACTCTGGGAGGTGGGTAATTTTACCCTTTGAGTCATCACACAACTCTAGCCTAGTCACTTGCATATCTTGCTTTTGCTGTTTAGCTCCAGTTTATGTGTTTTCAGTTATGTCTGGTCCTAGTCTAGGTCAAACTTAGGCTCTGTTTGATCAGTGTTGAATCACACAGACCTGATTTTATTGGGTCTGTTGAATAAGATTGGATTGTCATTTGTTTCCACATGATTTACTATCCCCTCACAGGCAAGAGAAACAAGCTCAGCTGGCTGGTCATTTATGTTTGATGTGTGAAAGAAGATATTGTGTCTGAAGGCCTGCAGTATTGAAAACATAGTGGTCCTTGGTTACAGGTGTGTTTAGAGATTCTTCATTTTTCGAATTACACTGGAGATGCAGAGAACAGTGTGATGCGGGAGACTTGGGCACGTGTATTGGACCAGGCCTTGGCTGCTGGAGGGGTTGCTGAGGCTTGTACAGTTGTGCGCAGATTGGGTCCTCAGTTCTATCCTAGTGATGGTGGGAGCATGCCAATCCACACTATTTGCCTCCAACTTGAAATAGCTGCTCATGTATCTTCTTTTTCCCCATTTTCCTTCAACTCTTTTTCTTTCATCTAAGCTGCAAACCTAGCACTCTTCAATCTTTTTTGAAAAAGTCATTTGAAAGTAGTGTCCTATTTCCAGATATCAAATTGACCAAATCAGATTTAGATCAAATTCATGGGGATGTAATTCTCACTGTATTAAAATTTCTCATTCATAATTTTGAATGCTTGTGTTAAACAGGATAGAATGATTGCAGGGCTGGAGGTGGTGGGAGATGAGGATGTTTCACGTTCACTATTAGCTGCATGCAAGGGAGCAGCAGAGCCGGTGCAAAGGAACTATGACCGTGTTTTAGCAAGTGGAGCCATCTTGCCAAAACCATCACTGAGACTTCGTATCCTTCGTTCTGTCCTGACAGTGATGAGGGAATGGGTGATGTCAACACTTTCTCAAAGGATGGGGACAAGTATGGCAGGTGGCCCACTCTTATTTGGCCAATCAGACCAGAGTTTAAGCAATCAGGGGATGCGTGACAAATTAGCGACTACAGCGAATCGGTAAGTATGTCAGGCCAGGTTTCAGCATCACTGCACATTCATCTATGCAATCCTTAGTAGACATTGACCATAATAGTTGGTCAAAAGGTGTAATGATATTTTATTCTCAAACCTGATGCAGTTGATGTGACATTCATTTGTAAACACACTGTTCTAAGCAGCGGCCAAGGGATTGTCTTGAACTGACATGGAACTTGTCCTAAAATTTGTGTCTCTTGACTCATTTGTGCTGGCTTCCAAGGCTGAATTCTCATTGATGAGAGGAGGGTATATGTAGATACTGATATTATATTTTTTGTTTTGTTGTTGTCAGGTATACAACAGATGTCAAAAGGCTGGCCTTGCCACCAGCTGATGTAGAGCCTGTATCTCGTGGTTTTCAAGAGCTTGAAGAGATGCTCCAAGGCTTGTAGGGAAAACAATTCAGCATTTCTCAACCTTTCAGATCTTGTCCTGGATTTAGACATTTAGGATGAATTGACCATTTTTCGGTTGATTCAGCTACAGACAGCCCAGTAGTTACACATCCAGTTACACAGTGCCTCTACAAAGTGTATCAGACTTGAAATTCTGCATTGACTGCTGCCATCAGATCTAAATCTGATGAGATATTCTAGTTGACTGAAAATGGCACTGGACCCAAGATCTTTGGATCTGCTCACCATCTTGATCCTGCCCATTCTGTGTTAGAGGGGTAGATTCTTGATGATATGTACTGTGAATTACTTGAAGAGTGGCAAAGGATGTAGAAAGCAAGGGCTCTGTTAGGGGCTACTATCTTCCAATTTGGGGAGTTGTGTAATTTTCATTAGCCATGAAGAGTGCAGAGAAAGATGGTTATTACCTATCAACACTTTCCTCAAGCAGATTCCAGTTTCTCAAATTTCACAATGGAGGCTTTTGGTAGTATGCTCAATTTTGCTCATCCCCTAAAGCAATAAGTCACTTTAATGTAGTCATGTGATGGATGGACAACTTTTGGGTGTGGCCAATTATTGCACTTGCATACTTGAATAGAATCTCTTTTGCAATAAGATCAATGCAGATGAAGCATGTTTTCACCACCAAAATTTTTGGTATCCAGGTAGTAATAAGACAACTACTAGACTGCAACTTCATATATGCAAAGTTGGTATCAGCTGACACTACTGAATAGGCAATTGCACAAATTGTACAAACTTCTCTAGTCTGTACCAGTGCTGAAATTGGGCTTAGAAATATCAAGTGATGCTTGAAGTTCTGCATGGGCCCACACAATGCAGGCTTCATGTAATTTTGGCCAATCAATCTGGGAGATTACTAGAAACATGCACTTGCATTCCACATAGAATTTACACACAATTGGAAATTCTGTTTTGGGTATGCCAAAAATGGACATCCAAATGTCTCACAAATCCCCCTCACATGAGTTTGGTTTCAAAATCTCTGAGCAGTAAGCTTTCACTTTGATGAAAAAGCCTTGCCCTGAAACCAATGTGCACTCTTATATTTTATAAAAGGCATGAATGGCAATTCAGGTCACATTTGTACCTTCCAATGAAACAAAACCATATGCAAGCACTGTAGCAGTTAGGTACCTACTGTCTACAGTTTCACTTGCTTACATGGACTGTGTGGCAGATGAGTGCTTTTGATTGGGTGTGCATCACAAAAGCTTCAAACTGCCTGTAACTTCATCCACCAAATGGCTGGGCCCTGTAGCAAAACAAGAATGTAAGCAAAATTTCAACATTTATTCACTCACACCTCTGATCAACAATATTCAAGAAAAAGAACCTACAAAACACCAATCAAAGGGAGGAAAGGTCAAAGAAACTCAAATACATTGTATTCTGCAAATGCACAGGGCCAAGAGTCATGAGTCCAATTACCCAAGATGGCCATCACAGTCCTTGAATCTGCAGAAAAAAAGAACAAAAGTGACTTCCTATCAAAAATGACATGCAGTAAGAATGGTTCAATGAAGACATTTAGAAACCTTCTTTGTGGTGGCAATGTGCCTGAGCATCACACCTCATCAAGGCAAGAAGTCCACTGAAGCACAGCAAAAGGGGAAGGTTACATACTAGGAGCAATTTGAGTGCGTCCAGCATCAATGGTGATATGGCATGGTAATTTCATTGATTTTGCTCTGTTCTGCTTTTCACCACATGCACAGATCAGAGGATCAGGTGGAATCTACCTCAACTGCAGAATACAACAGAATAGGACACCTGGTCCCTACAATCTACAATTGCAAACCCCAAGTCAGAGCAGCAGTAGGCACCCTGCCCAGAAACCCTGCACCCATAAACCCAGGCCCTTATAACATTCAACAAGAACATATAAACAACATCATGAACCCTTAGCTTCCTTGCAGGGCTGAATCAATGAAGAGTAAAAGAACCATTGGGATAATATGTATTACCAGGACCACATGGTAAAACATTCACATAAAACACTACTCTTTGTTGTTTATCATGAAGTGAGGCAAAAATAAACCTGTAGAGATAGCATCTCCTCCTCGCTCTCAACTTTTGTGACCACCTTGACTTGCGAGCACAACTCCCATCTTTTCTTCCCACAAAAATCCAGAAACAAGAGATAAAGCATGAAAGCAGACAAATGTGTGTGAAGAAACAAAAAAGAGATGGACCATAAAATGCACTTGCTATCCTTGTGACAATAAACTGAGTGTTACATTTGGCAAAGGGACAGAGCAGAAAGAAGGGAGAGAAAGATGTCAGGCACTCACCTTTGAAGAGCCTTCGGGGCCCGGTGAAATACCTTCTTATACAAGCCCAGTGTAGCATGACTGCAATATTTCAAGGAACAAAGAAAAGTAAGCTAATCAAAACAAGATGCCATGGGAAATGATGGCAGAGGATAAGATCTGAACAGAAGCATCTCTTTCTAGCTGGTATGTAACCAGAGTGGAACAGCAGACATCTTGATTGCCATTGTTGATCTTACCTTCCAAACCACTTCAATTCTACTGCCTTCTCAGGTTTACAACAAAGACTTCAGGGACCTAGAACCCCATTTCCTCCTCATACCTTGTGTGTCCTGGACTTGATTTTTGGGGCTACAGTTGATCTTAGAATGGGGTTCCTTCAGCTTCCATTACCATCCCACACTGCTAGTGGAAGCAATTGACAGCACCTCTCTGACCTAACTTGAAGGAAATATGGCAGGGCAAGTTAAATAATCTCTCCTGCATGCAGACTAACAAGTTGCTTCTAAACAAATGGGGAACAAAAGGACATCTATATATTGGAGAAAGGAGCAGACTAATTGACCTGCATTGTGCAGCCACTTTGCCCTTGCCCATTTTCAAGTCATTTCTAACTACCAACACCTGTCATCATCACACCAGAAAATTTGGTCAATGCCTAAAGAAGCAAAATCCACTGCTCTCAATGCTTATATCAAATGCACACTGAAATCGAACCTCCAGAAAAATGCTCAATAACTGCTGTGGAGATTTTCAGGACAATGAGAACCCTCAGCAGTCACATAGTTAGCTACCCAGGCTATGGATCCCTCCTGCTACCACGGAAATATAAGACAGAATTCGAATTTCTTGCTAAAGGCAAATGTGCACCAAACCCTGAACCCTAACCCTAATCCTGGAATGTAAAGCTGAAACTCACCATTTTGAAGTCCTCGAATTTTTCAGCGAGTTTCTCTACATCATGCGTCTGTTCCTTGCCATGGTACTTAGGTTTCTCGAGAGAAGGAGGAAGATGCCGAAGTGCGCCCCTCTTTTTCCCAACCCAATAGCCCAAAGCCAAACAGCCCACCCCAACTGCCACGAACTGCAGAATTGATAGCTTCCATACGTCTCCAACCTCCGGAGGCCTCTGTTCAAGGAGACAAAATGCCCCCGAATTCAAGAGTTCGGGGTCTGACATTTTCGAGTGCTCCTCTTGACAAAGCAAGCACACCTCCTTGCCCTGCTACTCAAATTTCTTTAAGACAAACCCCACAATCTGAACCCTATATAAACATGCTATCACCAGAAAAAAAGGATAAAATCGTGCAAAATTCTACCAACTCGTCAATCGATCTCCGAGAGACGGCATGTGTGATACGCAGAAACCCATCTATTATTTTCCCCACTTAGAACAGAACTTGATTTCTAAGAGAAGAAGAACCTGAACAAAGAAACAAAAAAACCAATGCAGATGAGTAGTTGCTCCTGAATCAGTACAACCAAAATCCTTATGTCGACGATCTGGTGAGATTCCTGTAAAACACAAAAACCACAATCCATGAGAATTCAGAACGTCGGTGACCCTTTCTATTCCTTCTGAGCACAAAACCCTAATTTCCTGGTAGACGTACCAACAAGACCTAATTTTCACAAACCCTAGGTTCTGTACTAGAAAGCGTGCCAGCTAGGGCCGATTCTGGCTCGTAACACGCGCTTTCACCTCACTTTCTATGAGCCAGAATCGGCTAATCAGTCTTTAAGAAGGTCTAAAGCAGTGTTGGGCGGTTATTAGAATGAGGGACAGATACCCTCTGGTGATCCTCCCGGGTACATATCCACTTACCTGTCGGTTCTAAAAATTTCAAAGAACCGATTCTAGAATATAACCGTGGTTTTCAAAAAAAAAAGTAAAAAGAAAAGAACCGACCAAGGAACCAGCAGTTCTTCATCGGTTCTTTCTTGAAAACTGCCGGTTCCTTGAGGTTTTCCAAAGAACCCAAAGCCAAAAAGAACCAGGGCCTAAAAATATGTATAGGAGAGGAAGAGCAGGGCTACTTCACTGAGTGACAGGCACGGCAAAAACAAGGAAGGGCCTCTGGCCCTTACCCTCCTTGTCCAGCCCAAAAACCTGGACCAATTTTCAGAGGATATGCTCTTCCACAGCAGAAGAAGATTTCTTCCATTTCATAAGATATTTGGAACATAGTTGTTGTTATGAATAGTTGTAAAAATACACTACAAAAATTAGGGCAGGTTTATATGGCAATGAAAGGTGTGTGCTGGACTAAAAGGAAGCTTTCATCACTGAAGGCACTATGTCAAGGTAGATAATGTCTGACTTCTTCCTTGTAAATTGAAGCAAGGTGCTCTCGCCATCCATGAATCAATGGCTGGCTTGAGGCAACCATGAGAGTGATTATTCATTACCCTTTGCATATGTTACCCTAGGTAGTATACTGTGACTCATATTAACTTGGGCTTTGTGTTGCTACATATTATGGGTGATTGCCATTTGAATGTGAATTTGAATTCAATTCAATCAAATTTGTGTTCAACATTTTTGATTAAATGGAATTTACCTTTCACAAAATTAATTCGTTTTTCTATTCAATTAATTGTCAATAGCAGGAGTGTGGATTCCAAAGTTGAATTGAATTCAAATGCATTGAACAAAATTTTAATTCAATTCAATTCAATTCAATTCAACAATTGAATTACAATTCAATTAAATTAGATGACAAATTGATGAAAAAATATTCAAAATTTACTCATGTATACAAATTTTTGGGATGGGCAAGTCAAAGATGCTCATCACAAAAGGAAACAAGTTTAACTTTTGGGGGTCCTCACAACTAATTCTAAACTAAAGAATATGATGACATATTTAAGAGTATACCATATGTCAAAATGGAATGCTTGAAATTCATTAATTATTCAATGAACACGAGTTGGTACTGCCAGGGCATTAAATCGGCACTATATAGGTTCCAAGAATAAAACTCACGGCAAAGAATATGGGATAACGTGAGGAGATATGAGGGACACGTTGAGAACTTGAGAATATGTTGTGAACCTGTTAAGACTCAATCAGAACACCTTGAAAACTTTAAATCCAACACTGGGGTATGAACAAAAGTTGGGCAGATTCATTGGCTCATTGTGGGCCATGAATCCAGGCCACTCCACAACAAATGAGAAATTTGCTTGAACAAAAGGGGGGCGGGGTGGAGCTGATGTGTGGCACAAACAAGTCCCTTTAAAACAAACAAGGTGTGTTATACACAATGGCTTTGTCATTAATTTAATATCAACAATTGATATTGCATGATAAATTGGTCATAACTAGGGAAAATTTTAATTAAAAAAAAAAAATGTACATCATCCTATTGTTGTAAAAGAAAAATTGTCATGACTTTTTTTTCATTTTTTAACATCACATTAATCATGAGGAACCCAAAAGGATCTCACATTAAATGATGACATGTTCAAGGAACCTATCTAAACATTTAAAAGGTTGTTACCAAAGCAAAGCCAATAAGAAAATGTCGTAACATGACTTTTTATTTTTTGTAAATTTAATGATTTTTTCCTCAAAAAAGAAATCAAATATTCTCCTTTCATATTTGTTTTTCACATTTGTGCAAAATTTTAAACAAAATAGCAAGATTTTTCATCACATGCATATTTGAATGTTTTCAATCACATTGTCACATTTTGAAAGGATTATATGAATTTTTGTGTATGATGAGTGCCATAACCATTTTCGAAGAAAGTAGTTTCATATTTAGTTTTGTGACTTATGGATTGGTGACAAAGTCATTTGGGACTGGGTGCACATTTGAGAAGGTGGCAAAGAAAACAAGGCATCCCAAACATGCTGGCCCTGCCAATAGATAAATTTTTTTACATCTACCTACTGTGTCCACACTCTGAACACCAAAAAAAAAAGTTCCAATCTAAACAGTCTAAACAATTTCACAAAGGAACCAATTCACCTAATGTGAAACCGATTCTAATAAGGTAAACTTCCAAAAGTTGGATCCAATGCCATGGTCCCTGTGGGGGCCGGGCCCAACAAAATGTCAAAAGATGAGTGTGAATTTTCTTACAACCAAATTAGGATGAATCATTCCACCTAGTTTTTAGGGGGCAAAATCCCTTGAAGCTACTATACTCTATAATAATTCTGAACACAATGCAGGACCAACAATAAAAGAAACACTACTGAAAGTACTCTAAAGGCATCAAAACCCTCATAAAAAAAAGAAACAAAAAAAAACCAGTGCAAGAAAAACCAGCAAGTCCTTGCTTGATTCAGAGCTTGGGAAAAAACTCGAAGAGAGTTGAAGAAGATTTGCATTGCAGGAACATTTGAAAGACAGGTGAAGTAGAAGAAGGAAACAAGAGAGCGAGAGGAAGCGGGGACGAGAAGGAAGTGGCGATGGCAGTCATGGACATCATGACCTGCTCCGCCCCTTTTTTCTTCACCCTCTCTCGGCGCCTCTCTACGCACCCAAGTGCCCCCGAATCTCGCTTTTCTGCTCCGCATTCGTTGCCTCGGGTTTTTTCCCCAATCGTAAGCTCACACCCCAATTGGGCTCCGTTTGAACAGCAAAAAAAAAGAGAGAAAAAGGAAAAAGTAAAAGAACCCCGCTTGCAATCTTGCGCTTTCTTGCTGCCTGGATTTGAGTCTCGAAATTTACAATTTTGAGGGTTGCAATGTTGTTTTTGGGAAGATTAGGTATGTGGGTCATGGGGTGTGGATCATGAGGTAGTTGTTCAGCTGTACAAGCATGATTGGTTGGTTAGGTATGTGCTTCTTGTATGGGTGTCAAGAACATATTGATGCTCTTTAAGTAAGAAAAAGAAGGAAAATTGGTCTCTCTAATTTAGGTCAACAGCTCTGCTGCTTGTTGGGATTTGGAGTTTTCAGCACAACTCTGTGGATCTTTGCAATTGCCAGAGAAATGTGACCACAATTGAGGAAATGGGTGGTCACCAATCAGAGATATTTGCAGCTCTTTATTTGGACTCGGGAGCTGTGTGTGAGAGAGCTACACAACTGGTGAGAGATCATTCTATGGTCTCAGGTGGACTTAAGAGGTTTTAACATGGTTTCTGCAGGGGTTTATAACACACAGAAGGAGGGAAAGGGAGGGAGTAGCTGTGCAGGCAATTTTTTGGGGTCAGGAACGAAGCAAGCGGGTGGCATCACCACGCCCACACCATGATATTATAATCTCTGCAGAGGATTTCTCTCAGGTAAGTCCACAAGCACCTTTCCTCACTACCCTTTATAATATTTTCAGTATATCTTGCTGAATCTCAAGCTTCACTGTAGGGTAAGGAATTTTGAAATCAAAGTCATTTTTGGTGGTCCTCATCATCTATTTTCTTCAATTGTGTTGCTCAATTCTTTGAAGGGATGATGGGTCCAAGCCTCTGGATCTCTTAACATGGTGTATGTATGCATGTAGGTTAAACAAGAGAAAGAAACGGCAACTGTTGTGGAACTGCCACTTACATTAACAGTGTCCGTAATATCATCTATATCACAGATCCCAGCAGACCATTGGGATGCATGTGCACTTGATTCCACAGGACCTGAATCAGCAAACCCTTTCATTACACATGCCTTCTTGTCAAGCCTTGAAGACAGCAAAAGTGCAGTGCCAGTCAGTGCCCATCCCCTTCTTCTTATGTGTCTGCTCAGGCATCTATGGATAAGTGACCTGCACAAAAATGAGAGCTCGTTGTACTGAGGGAGGATGATGGAGGGGCATGTAGAGTTCTTGTTGGTTTGGTACCAAAAGATGTGCCATGGAAACTCTTGAGCTGTTGCTGAAGGATGGATGATCATGATCCCCTGCAGGAGGAGGGTTGGTTGCCACAGCACCTGGTTGCAAGGCATGGCGATGGTTCAATTCTTGGAGTTGTTCCATTGTATCTGAAAAGGTCACATCTGAACTCTATGTTCTTGTATGAGCAGGGAAGAAGGAAAAGTGTCCAGTCTTGAAATGCACCTCTGCTTGCTGTCAGTCTTCTCCAAGTATATTCAGTGCTGAGTAGCTTGAATCATGAATCTTGCAGCCACTCATATGGGGAGTATGTATTTGACCATTCTTGGGCAAATGCTTTTTATCGGTATGGTGGAGCCTACTACCCAAAGCTTCAGTCATGTGTGCCTTTCACACCTGCGACAGGCCCACGCATTTTGGTGCGAAATGGTCCTTTCCATGATCAGGTCTTTGACGGACTTTGCAAGTGCATGCAGCAACTCACAGGCCAAGTATGTGTTCAGATTTTCCATTGGGTTTCTCTTTGCTGCTTCTTGCACTTTAAGGCCAGCATGGGGGCGCAAATGCATAGGAGCTTCATACTCTCTTTTGTGTCTATCCAAGACCGTAGCTCATACATGACCTCCACAGGGAAGATTTCCATGTGATTGCAGTAACTTTTCCTGTAACAGATGGGTGCATCATCAGTACATATCACATTCCCAACAAAGCAAGAGTGGGATAGAGTTGGACAGCTTGGCTACTTACAAAGAATTGGAATGCAATATCACTGGAAGAACTGCAACTATGGCAGGTATGTTTTCATTGAGTGATAAAGATGGGAATCTCTGGCAGATTGTAGGGGATTCCATTCCAGAAAATTTTGATACAGTGGAGTTCTCATTGAATTTTGGAGGATAACTCACAGTTTTGCTTGCCTCTTTCCAGTTTTGATGACTTCCTCATGGATTTGAAGCAGAGCAAAAGGAAAAACATCCGTCAGGAGCGTAAAAAGGTTGGCATGAGCACCATGATCATTTGCATGCATTCTACCATTTGCAGAAATCAGGGATTGCACATTACATGGACCTTGAACTGGGTGCTTCTGAGACTATTTGAACCTGGAAACTTGAAATTGGACTGATGGTTAACTTGGGTTTCAAACTCTGAATATAATACTTTACAGATCTGCAGAGTGCTGCATAATGCAGAACACTCTGAGGCCAATGCATTTCATTTGCTGCAGGTTCAAGCACAAAACCTCCAACTGAAGCGACTACGAGGGGATGATATCAAGGTATGGAGGATGGGATTTGTGCAAGGGTGTAGGGAGGGAGCTGTTTTTCAATCAACAAGCAGGCTTTTCTTAAGAGTTAAAATGCTTCTGACTCCTCTCTTGCTGATACCCCTGCAGCCATGGCACTGGGATGCCTTCTACAAATTTTACAGGAATACAACAGACAATAAGTAATATTCTTGTCCTCTCTTGCTGCCCTACTGTATTGTACAGTGAATACTACAGTCTTAAGTCATTATCCTTGAACTATCTTTTAAAGATTACTGACAGTATACCCATCTGTGGTTGTTAAACTGTAAACAAGGCACTTATCCAAGAGCCTCCATGGCAAACTGTTAGCTGTGCTCAAAAGCTTGAGGCTTTTGACTAGTTCTGTGTGAGTCAATTCTGTTGCAAGAACCCATGAACAAGGGGAGGGGCCTAGGTGGGGTCAGGCATACCTAACAAGGGAGTTCTTCCACTTGATGGGGTCACGCATGGGGGACCGTGTGCTCCTTGTCATTGCTGAAGAGAATGGCAAGCTTGTAGCAGGTGCTCTTAACTTGATTGGTGGGGATACCCTATTTGGACGCAACTGGGGGTGCTCAAATGAAGCACATTATCATGCCCTTCACTTTGAAGCCTGCTACTACCAGGTTCTTCTCCTACACATTTTTTCTTTTCTTCATCTTGTGTGAGGACATTCCTGCAGATGGATCTGTATGTTGGGATGAGAATTGAGTGTAAATGTATCTACTGCACATTGATTCTCTGGCAGGCAATTGAGGCAGCAATTGAGTGGGGGCTCAAGACAGTGGAAGCAGGGGCACAGGGTGAGCACAAGATTCAGCGAGGCTACTTGCCTACAGCGACTTACAGTGCACATTATATTCCAGATCCTGACTTCCAGGATGCTATCTCCAGTTTCCTGCAACGTGAAACTATACAAGTTAGGTTCTGTACTTTGAGCATGTAGGAAGACTTCTGATACATACTTGTTTCACATCATTTCTAGCAGATGACTTTGGCAGTTTGATGATGATGCTTATCTCATTTGTTCCTTGTGATGCTTTTCCAGACAAAGATGGCATTGCAATTGCTGAGTGACTCAAGCCCCTTCAAGAAAGAAATTGTGTAAATATACCATTCAAGAAGCAATTGTCTCTAATGAGACTCAATTTCTGCTTGCTCTTGTTCTGCAAACAAGCAAGGAGGTGAAGGAGTAGCTGCTCTTTGCATCCTCTCCAATAGCTTGCAAGATATTGATCAACTCTTGCAGTACTGAGGCATGGGTCAGCTTGTCTGAGAGTAGGGATCTTATTCTGCCCTGTGAATATGCCGCACGTAACTGTGTCAAATGCTCATGGATTGATCCATGGACTCACCAATGGACAAAAGAATGAGGTTGTCAGTGGGACATGAGTCAGAGCTCAGATTTCAATCTGTTTAAAAGACTGGCAGCACAGCTATGGGGTCACTGATCACAGCATGAAGTCCATGAAAAAAACACTTCAGCTCTTGGCTCGTGTGCAAAGCTGATATTATGTTAACATAACAGTCAATCTCACTCGCATTCTTGTCATTCACATACATGTAACATTTGATTGAATCAAGCACAATTATGATTGAACGTCTATTGCAGGAGGTATTGAGGTTGTTGTATCAGGGAGCAGTGCAGATCTGGGGTTACCACATGTTTTTTCTTTCTATTGTCAAGGATCTGAGCATCCATCCAGCACTTGTTAACACATGTCCACAACAGTTGTGTAAAAGAGGCGAGATTTGGATGCCCATAAGGTAGGTGCCTCTACATAGATAAGAATTGCAAGCTCAAGAAATATTCAAAGGGTTTGCTGAAAACAGTTTCAAACACCCTACGGGATACTACTCGGACAAGAGTTGTCAGATTAAGATATATATTAAGTAGCTGTGAGAGAGAGAGAGTCTCTTGGAAATGATGGTCATAGCATTCCATTCAGATTTTGCAAATTCCAAAGACCATCACTAGATATTATTCCATTTACATGATAGTGCAAAATGACCTCCCAAAAGAAAAGGCTGTCATTAGATGCGGTTTGTACTGGGACAGACTCTTGTGATAGAAATAGAATTGTGCACTCATCACTCTACCTTGTGATTGATGTTGTCAGACCATGGGTGTTACTCTATTGAGGTTTTGGAGAGATGTTTGTCTTTGGTGTTTGCATTGCGCAGATGATACTCACTAGCTACGGCAGTTGGGGGGGGGAGCCCTTCATTGGCTTGCTCCTGTTTGGTAATTGGTGATGTTAGGATGTTTGGGTATGGTGTAAGATCAGAAGTTGATGACCTTTTGGTTGCAACTCATATCAATCTTGGCCCCGCCCACTGAGTCCGTTTGAAAAAGGTGTGTATTCTCACAACATGAGACTCTGTGGTAAACTTTGCTAAATATGGCGACAGAAATTTGGGAAATTGGGACCCAGACCTATTGAGGTTGCTAATAGAGGAAGGCAAACTAAGGGGGGCCTTACTTCCTCAAATCTTCTGTAGGGAAGGGTTGTTTGTTGAAAACTTTCAGCTTTTCTCAACTGCAAGTTCTTGCTGGAATGAGAAATGTAACCAAATGAGGGAAGAAGAATGAGCATGGATGCACAATTTCAGACAGGTCATGGAAATATCCTTGGTGGGTTATATTTAGGAGGATGATCTTTGCTGCAGAACACTGACTTAAAGAACTGCCCTATTCTTTCCAGTGTATTTTGGGGATGCTCACCAGGCAGAAGATGTCAAGGGAACTTCCAAAGTCCAGAAGGTCCCCACCCACCAAGCTGTGAACTGGACATTTCAAAATTTGGAAGTTCCTGTTTTAAAGAAAAGACTAAAAAAAATCGAGCTATTCTTTAAGCATGTTAAGGGTCTTGCTTTAGACATTTTCAGATTTTCGGCCAGCCCCAGCCCCCTCCACTCGGCCTGTTGACCTATCGATGGGAGCCTCAAATCCAGAAGGGTCTAAAGCTAGAACCTTCTCCTATACAAACAGACATATGTTTTGTAGAGTTTCAAGGACCTTTTTATTATTACCTTCTCCAAATTTGTGGTGACAATTTAGGAAATACATGAAAACATCCCCCTGTACAGTTCAGAAAGCGAGGCATGGAAAACAACATAACAGACAGAAATTGAGCTTCTGATCAATTCTGAGACGTGTACTTGTACCTCTTGCTTTGTACCCTATTTCTTGCCGTCTACAAGTTTCAAAAAAAAGAATCGGACTTGTAACGTGGCTGGCTGCAGATGACAAATCCTTGTACCATCCCGTACAAATTCAGGAAGAGCAACCCGATTAGATATCCCTCCGGCCGATAATTGACATCGTCCTTGCAGGCCAACATCCTTCCCGATCAAGACAAACGCGTTGCATCGTATAAGATGACATTGTGGAGAATCATTGTCTTCAAAATTGAGCGGAAGATTGACCTCAGTCCGTGTGTTCCTGCTGGAGAAGGAAAGGCGGATGGTAAATGGACCAGCCACTTCTCGTGGTGCGCAACACATGCATGGGGCAATATGGCAATAACCTGATCTCAGCTTCCTACAATCCGTGGCCCAGGAAGAAGAAGAAACAGAGCTTCTAGACCTCAGTACTTGTAAAAGTCCAGTAACTCATCAACTTCCATCTGCCGTGATGCACAAGACTCATCGTTTCCCAGTAACCATAACAAATGCTCAAACAGCACGACTTCGCATGCGATATGAAGTTCAGCTCCGGCTTGACCATCGGCGGCGGCGGCGCATGAAGAAGAATCCTCAGCCTCACCGGTTGCACTTGTCTCTACCAATCCTCTAAACAGTGTATGGTTCAGGAAGTGCGTTCCAATCACGAAGCGGCGCTTCTCTTTTCCCACGTACACAGCAAGAAAACCCTCAGGAACGTCGTCAAGACTATTAGATGCAGCAGATGAAGTCTCCGACTGGCTATATTGGTCTCTAGACTCCACCTCCTCCTCAATCCTCATGGCCGCCTCCGCCTTCTCCCATGTAGAGCTTCTTGTTTTCCTCATGATATTACTCGATTCCATAGGACTGTACGCTCGCTCCGGGTGTGCAAAGCTTTGCCACTTCCTTATCAGTCCCCGGATCTTGTTCTTGGTTCCCGACATATTGCTCGCAAACCGGATCAAGCACGATCTGAAGGCCGGCCAAAATGCATGTAGTCTACGACGTTGTGACCAGTACACGACAATAGATCCTTGCGCTCTAAGCTTTCATGTCTAAGAGCTTTCAGATCTTTCTTGTATTTTCTGTTCCACTTGCAAAAGACGTTGAAGGCTAAACTAAGCACGCAACATGATCAACTTCCAAAAAGGAGACCGCGATGGTCAGACAGGTCTCATGAAGTCTACGTCACTCACACTTTTACAACAATACGAGATCAGGTTCTTTCTGTGATGAGCTGCATGCATGAGGTGAGAGAAAAAAACAGGTTAACAAGTTGAAGGAGAAGTTGCCTCCGAGTATGACGATGTATAAAGCTGCGGCCTGCAGGTTGAGATCTGTAACCAGGCAACCAACCAAAAGCAATCGCGATCTCTCTGTGAACAACAAATGGAACTCCAATACTTAGTAACTTGGCGTCAAGAGACAGATCTAAATACAAATATTGTACCACAAATAAATTTGCAAAACTTCCAAGAATGACTACTCTGTTGCAAACTAAAAACAGACAAACTGACGAACCAGACAATATAGCAACGTGCATAAGCAGCCTGAGGGAGCGGAAAAGACGCCTGCAGCAGAGTGAGTACACACTACACACTTGCTCTCCCGGCACAAAAAAAAAACTGGTGCTTGCTTTCAGAGTGTGGGAGAGAGCTTCATACTAGTAGTAGCAGCCTCTTTTTGGGGCTGGCTATATATAGCCAAAATGCGATTTTAGAAACAAAAAAGTGCTCAAATCATGTGCTTTTTGAGATTTTCAATAGCCAAAATTATACCAAATTTAAGAAAAATCGCCAGGTCTCAATACATGGTTCAAGTAGGTAGCCAAAACTACAGAACCATGTTTTAAAAATTTTACTTTCACATTTAGCCTGTAGCCCAATCTGGCTAAATCTTCTCCAGGATTATTGTCATGTTGGGTAACCTCAAATTCACACAAAATTGCCAAAAAAAAAAACACTGCTCCAAAGGCAGATAATGATCACTGTAAGCATGATTTTCTGAGCATAAAGACAGCCCGTTTTTTAATTTTAATTTTCTTTTCCCCATCATACCTGGTCTTTCTGAGCTTTTCCGTAACTGTTCTTAATATATTTTCTGGAAGGGTTGAGGCTGAGGGCATTGTTGAAATAAGAGGCTGTCCAAGGCAAGAGCGATCTTGATTTTGGTAATGCTCTCACTTGTGGGCTATGCAACATAAAGTCAATTCAAGTTTCAAAGGGGTGGGAGTGGGGCAGGGCCTTTGTGTGTTTTTTTTCTTGTAACGCCCACCTTGAAGCCTTCTGCTGGGGGGGGGGGGTTCTATGATGTCCTGTAAATACACTACAAAAATTTATTGACCTCAACAACTTTCTTTTCAGAGAGATTCCTAATAAAAGTTTCAACAAAGTTCAGCTAAAACTATTTACCTTTGGGACAAAGTAGTGTAACCTGTGCCCTTGGCTCAAGTGTGAACTTGTAACCCAACTAAATTTTCCTTTCAAAACCAAATTTGTAATTTAATTGAATTTTCAATGACAAAAATTATCAAAATTTAATACCTTTTGCAACTTAGGTCTAAAATTATCCTCATTAAATCCTCCTCATTGACACTTTCCAATAATGTCAAAAATGCACCCAAATTCTCTATAGTTTATAGTTTTGATTTAAATGAAATCTTAATGAAAAATTTGTTCAATATTCAATAACTTTTCCACCATAGGCAAAACATTATGAAACTAACTTAGGACACTGGTACTCATCGAGGGTTTTCAAACAACTCGTAGATGTTTGGAGGTGACTCCAAATTCTATCCCATTTCCATTATCATGATTATGCCACACATAAGCCTTTGTTTATGTAGGGGAATACGTTCAAACAATATGTGCACGAGTTTTGAGTAAACTTGCAACCCCATTTGACGAGATCACGAGAATTTTTTGTTTTTTTCATCCACTTGATGAGGTTGATTTTATTTTTTTCATCTTGAAATGAAGGTTATTTTAGATTGTGAGACATTTATTTTTACTTTGGTTCATTCACCACGTCTTTCTTTTAGTGGCCCTTTGGATATGGTCTATGAACTTTTATGAAATTGTTTTGTTTTAGATGATTTTGTGGGTGGTTTTGACCTCTTTTTCAAGGTATGTGGGCACATTGTTCGAGGTCATGTTCCATTTTTAATATCGCCTCCTAATGTTGGAGAAGCAATTTGGAGACATATGTCTTATTACGATTGGTGAAGTGACTTATTGCTTAGTAGCTCACACATTGGCTATTTAATTTAAGGATATTTTCATAAAACATTTTAATCCTCATTAATTTGGTGTAGCGATTTGTGGTAGGTGTGAGATAGTGGTTCATGGCATTTGAGTGATGTTAAATTTGCACTTAGATTGGGTGGTGCTATAGGTGGATGTCTGTAATGCTTTCAATTTGGTGTCATAGTCAACATTTTTTCAAAGTTACAATTTTGACCCAGTTTTTTGGATTAACTTTTTTCATTTATTTGATAATTTTATGCATGCCCATCCCCATTATATTTTTCTTAGGCGTCCTAACATGGGGATTTCATAGTCATTTCGTCAGAGTTAGGTACATGACAAGGGGACCCATTGGGAGGAACTTTGTTTATTATGGCTCACCTTTGCATTCTTTGCCTTATAGCAACAATTCACCCTCCTTGTGTTTTCCCTTTGTTGGTGGATTATACACATATAGTAGGTCTCACATTAGATGTGGTTCTTATTTCTTTACAATTGTAGCAAAACTTTTCAACATTAGGGTTTTTTGTGTAGTTGGTGAAGTGTGTAGCTTGGTTTCCATAAGGGTTGGACCACTCTATATCACTTCCTCTTGGCTGTTTGACTCTCAACTCGGGTTTTCATATTTTGGGTGCACCAATGGGATTTAAATCATTCATTGAATCATTTGTGGCCGAGGCTTTTCATGAGGATATGCGGATGATATATAGTCTCTTTATGCTTGCAAATCTTGAGGTGATTTTTGCGATGTTTTTGTTGTGTTATGCCCAACGCCTTAGCTATAGTATTTTGTAACATTATGTTAAGTTTGATACTCGTACCTTAATTATGTTGGAAAAATTATTTGGTGCAACTTCTTTTGGTGGTTCTATTAATCACCTAGTTCATGGTTAAACCATTCTTCCTACTTTTTCGGGCAAGTTCAACTTCTCTTTTGTAGTTTGGATTATTGCCCTCAGGCATTCTTGGGATGTTGGGCATTAATCACTCTTACATTTGTCATTTGTTTCCAACAAGATGATCACCCTATTCTTTTGGACATAATAACACATGTTGAGATTGACATTTTTTTCTTCTAGATGGCACTACAAGACACCCGAACCCTATTACCTCAAGTTGTCCATTTTCAGGTTCGACCCTTTAAAAGCTTAATGGTTTAATTTTATCCCAAGTTGCAAGCTTCTTTGGTAGATCATCTACACGATCAAAAGTTTGCCTTGCTTTTAGTAAACACTTCTTCAAATATCATGCGAATATGTCTTTGCTCATGTGTGGGTCCAAAGGCAAGCTCTTGGTTATTAGTTCATCCTACCACACCTGTATTTCATTAATCTTCAATTCATTTTTTTATAATGCATACCTGTCTTGGCTTGTCACATCCTACAATTGCCCATTTTTCATAATGTCAATGTGGTCATACCATTGATGATTTAAGTGCCCATTTGCTTCAATGCCCTTGCAAGAGTGAACGTACAATAACCCACGATACATTTTAGGATATTGTCTTAACTATTATTTTGGAAAATGGAGCACATGTTTAGAAGGATGTTTCCCACCTTTCCTTCACCACACCCGACAACAAGTGGATATCCTTATCATCAAAAATGACTTTCAGACCTTGATGGACATCGTCATTGTTAACCTAACTCACATAGATATGGTGTAATAAATGATGATAACACATGCAACGATGTTGGTTCCTCAAGAGGACACAATTATACATTGAGCAAACACCAAACAATGACTTCATTCCCTTTGCTATTGAGACATATGGGTGTTTTCATTCTCGTTTTGATTCATTTTTTACCATTTGTGCATAGACCGGTATGGTGTGTCATCAGTGGTATTCTTTAGTCCTTTCAACATTTGTTTCTTATCGACAATGTGTGTCCATAGCCTTGTAGCATGCATAAGCCATAATGATTATTTAGCGGGTTGCTACACTTGGTTGGGGTTCTTGATCTCTTCCACACATCATAGCTAGTGGACTTCCATTAATAGTTGATAAGTGGCAGATGACAATTCTTTCATCTTAGGTCTTTTGTGTTATCATTGATTATCATTTTATATAACCTTGATACATGTTTATATAAGGTCTTTACTTGATTTTGGTTGATTGTTTGCTTTTGTTTTTTTTTCTTTGGGTTGTGTCTACTTGTGTTCTCATTTGTTTTGTACTTTTGATGGGTGGGTTCCCATCCTTAATTTTTATTTACAAGTTCCCCGCCCCCCCCAATCAATACCAAGAGCATAACAAGAGACCCCATGATTTGGAAAATCTCAACATGACAGATAAAACAAAACATTGAACTATTTTCTTTCATAAATGGCTATTTCAAATTGAATTACTTGATATGTATATGTCAATTGAAAGGAGGGTTAAACATTTTCTGTTTAATAACAAACTAAAACTTTTGGAATCAGAGTTGAGGTTTTAAATTCCTGATTTTATGTTTTATAAATTGGAAATTTGGAATAAATTGGGGGTTTGAATTTCTCAATTTACAATAAGTTGAAGCTATAGATTTCACAAACATCATTTTCTTTCATGAGAGCTCATCAAATAGTTCCAAAAAAAAAACTTATCTAAATTATTTCAAATGAATGATTTTGAATGATTGGAGAATTAGAATTTTGGGTCTATAGTTTTGGAAAAATAAAAAAATGATTTTCCAATTCATAAGGTTGAAAATTTAAATAAGAAATTTATATTAATATTTAGGATAATCTGCATCTATATATATATAATGAATAGAGCTAAAAAATAATACTAAAGTTGAAGGTGCATATAATTTAAGGTATTTTTTGTGTCTTTTTGCTCTTAAACCAACAAGAATATCTCAAATTCATCAACCACTCAAGTGTTGAATGTTTAAATTAAATAGTTTGCCATTTAATTTAAACATTTAAACCTATGTAAGCACTTAGGTAAATACGTGCAAAACACAAAAGACAAGTGGAAACTTAAATGATCCTGACTTGGGTTGAGGAAATTTTTTGAGTTTTTTCCTGTGTATATTTTTAACCATCCCATCTGCATTTTGATTATCATCCTGAGTTCCAGTGAAACCCAGGGTTTTGCTCCTGAGTTCCACTGTCTTTGCAGATAAATTTAACATTTCACAACTCAGAATTGACATGTATGTACCTGGTACCATACTCTTGCATAAAACAAATATTTATAGATATATATTTTGGGAAAACCTTTAAAGTAAAATGTCCTTCAGTCTGAAAAATGAACTACAATTGTTGTACTTCAGTTCCAAATGAAAATTCTTTCTTTGCCATGAGATTGAAGGATTAGACAGCTATAAAGGCCAAGATGGCTTCAATTTTAAGCTACAATTGCTTGAGTGACCAAAAAAGCCTACCTTTTCTTGAAAGGCAATACTTACAACAAGGGAAGAGTCATTATGTATTCATTGAAACCCATAATCTTTCACAATTTCAGCTGATCAGTTTTGCTTACTGATGTTCTTACAGGTTTGTTACTCAACATGGGTGACAATTAAAAGGATTTAAGTAAGAATTGGACCATCAATAATTTGCGAGGTGATCATGAGGGTAAACCATTACAAAAGTTATGAACTATATATAAGGCATTTCCATTTCTTCAACAAGCACAAGCCATGCCACCTGACCACTTCCATTTCATGGTTTGTTTGTCTGTAGGCATCGCCATTCTTCCAACTACCTTTCCAATGGAGCATCAAATGCAACTAAAGGGAGGGGACTAGAAGGAGACCAAGTTTATATCTGTCCACTTACTATATGGTTGGGAGTTGGTGACAATAAATTTGGTATTCAATAATGGTAGGACAAACATTGCCACCAATGATTTTGAGTTCTGGAGTTCATTGTAAAAGGTCACATGAGTACCATGTTAATGGACCACATCAAATATCATAGATGATTTACACTCATTGAAATCTCAATATGAGAGAAAAAAATGTTCCTCCTTGTTCTCCATTCCAAGCAGGACTTTTTTTTTTTGGACCCCCAATTTTGTGAGATTCTTAGGTTGCAATTATCCATGAGAGGACTTAGCCATATAGGTCAGAGAGTACAATACAAAAAGTTTTGGGATTCCAACTATGTATTGGCAACATACTGGAACTTATGATCCAAATATGACAATTTCAGTTTTCTTCCCCTCAAAATATGGTGACTTTAAGCCTTTTTTTTTTCAAAACAAATTCGTTTATACAATTTGCATGACCTTTTTTCTTGGTCATCAAATGACAAAATTTCACCCCAGAAAAAAACACTGATTTCAAGTGGTGTTGCAAATTTTGCTTGATGCAGCAATGAAAATTAAAGTATTCCAGCACATTAGCAAGCGCCCTTCAGATGGGAAGGGCAAACCAATAAAAATAGCACAAAATGACAACATGAATCCCAAATTATGAAAATGATCAAGAGATTGTTGACATATTATAGAGTTATTTGTAAAGTCACCTTCTTTTGAGCCCTTCTTTTAACTTGTAAACATTGTTATCGACAAAACAATGAAAATTTATGAAACTCAAGATTAAATGCACAAGGTTTGAAAATATTTATAATTGCAGTGTACCCAACAACAAATGATTGATTGAAAGCAATCCAAAAGAAAAAAAGACAGGATGAAGGATGAACCTTTAAAAACAAAAAAGACAGGATGAAATTCAGTATTCTATTTCAAAACTGTTTTTTTCAGAAATCTCACGCCATTTATGACCAACCAGGGGTACTGGTGCTGTGTTTTCTTTACTTTGACGCTAACTTTATTAGCACTGATTATTGAATGTGAAAGCCAACTAAAGATTTTACATTTGGCTTGTCGGAATCAGAACACTGGATAACTTATCAGCTCCTCCTAATGCAGTTGTGAAAGGGCAAAATTGTAGCTCACAAACTGGCAGAAATTTTGTCCTTGATGGAGGAGGGGGGCACCTTAACGGGTGAAGAGGACAGGCCTCACCGCCCCCCAAATTTTGCAGGGTCTTACATCTTGTGAACCTCCCGCAATTGGTTGGCCAGGGCATTACATTTCGTAATCCTCCCCAACAGGGTGGCAGGGGCGTTGCTTACTGTGGAACATGCCCTTAACCTAGGAATGTGTGAGGCCAGTAAGGTGAGATGCCATCCTGCAGGTGGTAACATGTTTACCACGGCCCTGTTGTTAAAAGACCCTCCCCACACTTGATGCATGTCACAAGTGGACCTGGTAAAACCAAAAGTGAAATTGGCAAATAATCACTTGTCCCCCCAAGGAAGAAACCATCGTTGTGTGTGTGTGTGTGAGTGTTGGGCGGTTCTTGCCTTTTATGAAGAACCATGGGAAGTTCCAGTTCTTTAAAAAAGTTTAGAATGGATCCAGTTTGTGTTCTGGTTTCACAAATAAATGGAACCCATCAGGTCTGTTTCTGATCCAGTTCTTGAAAAAATAATTCAGGTTTTGGTTCCAGTTTTGGAAATTAGACCTGGTTATGGTTCCAGATAACCTAATCAAAACTGGCGGTTAACTGCTGGTTAGCAGTTAGCCCTGGTTCCAGACCATTTTCCTCCTAAAACAATTATTTTTCAAAAATTCTGATTCTGGTTTTGCTTCCAGAATTGGATGCAGTTTAAATCTCAGCTTCAATTCGGAAAAGAAGACTTGATTTTGGGTTAACCATAACTGGAAACAGCAGTTCTAACCAGTGTTGGGCAAATATCCAAAAAATCTGGATATCAAACCTGGATATCAAAAATCACATTCAGTGAAGATATCTGGGCTGATATTCGGGGTGATGAATACCACCCACTGTAATATTTGGAAACTACAATGGATACTAAAGATGTTGATATCTGATTTAGATATCAAATCCAAAGTTGGATAACAGGGTTAATAGCTAGTAAGTGGATTAGGTTGTTAATTAGGTTATGTTTGGAAGCTCACACTTAGTTATGTTCTATTTTCTTTGATGCATCTAGGATGGCGAGAATCCCTAGACAATTTTAAATTGTTCTAGGGACGCATTTTCAGAGGTCTTTTCAAAATTGTAGTTAGTAGGATAGATTGACCAATGGCTAAACATTTAAGCATTCAAGGCAGGCCAGATCCAAGGGGAGGGCTAAAATAAAACAAGAATATTCCCTTTTAAAATAAGGATGTTGCCTTTTGAAAAAACACAACACCCAACATAATTGGTAGGCGAGTTTTTGAAATTTTGAATTTTTTATATTCAAATTTATTGATATTCAACTAATAAATAAAGAACGGATATCAAAGAACACTGATATTTGAGTTGGCTTGAAAAATGTGAAAATCAAATATTTGAAGAAGATATCTAAATTTTTTTAAATAATAAAAAAATTCTTTATCCAATGGATTAAAAAAAGAGAATATCCTTTTGATGGATATCTCAAAAAGATGATATCCACCCAACACTACTTCTAACCAGCCAAACTGGTTATTGGAAAAAACCAGTGTTGGGTGGTTTTTTGATTTTTCAAAGAACCGGCCGGATCTGGTTTTTTGGAAATACTAAATCCTAAGAATTGGCCAATTTTGATTCTTTAATTTCTTTTGTTTTTCAAAGAACCGGCCAACTTTGGTTTTTTAATTTTTTGTTTTTGAAAGAACCGGCTGACTCCAGGGGTTTGACGTAGTGTAGGGTTGATTTTTTGCAGCTGATTTTTTAAGAGAAAACCGATTATCAGCCAAAACCTCGCACCAGCCTTGTTATAATCATGTATTATGTGTGTATTAACTTGATTTTTTAGTACATGACTATCCAGTTCTTTAAAAATAATAAAGTACCCTATGCATACTTTTGGGCATACCTGTCCACTATAATAGCCTACATCATATGCATTTTTTTGGCAGATAGACGATTGTAAAGTAGAGATACATTTATGACACAATATAATAAGTTTCCTTTCAACAAATGTGTGCCAAGAACTTATAACTGAAGCAAGGAAGCTTTAGAGAAAGAAAACAGGCAAGGAAGTAGAAGAAATCAACAATGTAGAAACAAAGTCAGCTATGGCAACCATAATCCACAAAGTTGTATAGCTTCTTAATGTACTTTAAAATTAGGAAAAGAAGATCCAAAAATCTAGACTAAAACCCATCTTGGGCTAGTGAGGAACAAAGAAAATGTGGAAAAAAAAATGGGAAAGGAACATTGTAAAGTTTCAAGAATTTTTTTCGGTCAACTCCAAGTCTTTAAACTTTGCCTTAAGTTCTTGTGTTAAATTTGATTATTCCTCATGCACTTACAAGAGCAAAAGGCTTAAAACATCCAACCCTTAAATCGTCAAGCTAGTTTTTATTGACAAAAATCATTTGGTCAAGGTTTTTAGTTTGCAACCAACACCTTCGGAGTGTAGTGAAAATTCCAACAATCAAGAAAATCCATTCTATTTCGATTTTGCTAACTAGAATCTCAAAAATTTGCGAAACCAACAAACCCATTATTGGGAACTTATGCTCTTCCATGCACCACCAGAACAATGCACATTTGCAATTGTCCAAATCAATGTGGGTACAATGAAATGAATCAAGCTTCCCTTCCACCAGCTAGGCCATAGCTTTTGCATTATTTTCTATGGTTTAAAACAAATCCTCACACTTAAATTTTAAACCATGCACATGAACCTCCTTAGCAACCATAGAAGGCATCCTTATCTTATAACATTACGTTAGTAAAAGCTTATATCATTGCGTCAGCAAAGGCAACAACAAACAAACATCATATTTAGTAACCAACAAAGATGCAATTTCACACCCTAAGTAATTGGCTACCAACTGCATGTTTTTGAACCTAGGGTTGAGCATCAAAGCCAACATATTGTGCCCCCTCTTCTTATCAAACACATTCAAAAAGGAGAGGAAAAGTTGAAAAACTTCTAGTGCTTAGCACTTCATGTGAATCATGAGTTCTCTAGCTTTGCATCAAATACACTTGCTTCTAGATCACCCATGTTATTAGGGACAACCAAATTAACAATGTCATCATGAAACTCATGTGCCTTTGTTATGACAAATTGTAGTGCATCCTCAAAAAACCAATGTCCACAACTTTGATTTGAAACACAACTAGTCACAATTGGTGACACTACTTTAACCACCATATCACAAACTACCTAGGTTCTTGGAAATGGCACACAACTTTGTAATGTCATTGTTTATCAACTATAATACAATGCAATTACACTCTAGTTGACTTTGGAAAAGCAAAACATGACTTGCAAACTTGTAAATTACATTAGTGAGCAAAAAGCTCAAATTATGTCAAATGAGCCACTGGAGATTTCAAATTCAATCAAACCCTAATCACATAAGTAAAATTAAATCAAATAAGCCGTGAAAGTGGTAAAATTCAATGAAATAGGCCACGACAAAGCTCAAATTCAATCAAATAACTTGTGGTAGAATTCAAATTAAAATACCTAAGCCACCATAAACTTCAAATTGATTCAAAACCTAACCATAAAGCTAAAATTAAATCAATCGAACCATTACAAAGCCCAAATTAAATTAAATGACTTGTGGCAAAACTTAATTAACTCAAAGAAATTGTGGTAGAGTTCAAATTAAATCAAATGATCTATGGTAGACCTCAATTCAATCAAAGACATTGTGGCAAAGTTCAAATTAAATCAAATGATCCATGGTGGAGCTTAATTCAATAAAAAAAGTTGACAAAATTCAAATTAAATCAAAATTATGACTTGTGGTGACCTTAATCACCTTAAAGACATTTTTGCAAAGTTCAAACACTTGTGTACTGGGGACATGTAATTGGAAATTGTTGACATTTGCATACAATTGCAAATACATAACCTTGAATTAAATCAAGTGACCTGTGGCAAACTTCAATTAATTCAAAAAAGTCATGGTAGATTTGAAATTAAATCAAATGACTTGTGGCAAAGTTTAATTAACTCAAAAAAATTGTGGCATATTTCAAACTAAATCAAATAAATCATGGAAGAGCTCAATTAAATCAAAGATATTGTGACAAGCTTCAAATTAAATCAAATGATCCATGGTAAAGCTCAATTGGCTCAAAGACATCACGATAAACCTAAAATTAAATCAAATGACCTATGGAAGAGTTTAATTAAATCAAAAAATTGTGGCAGTGTTCAAATTAAATCAAATGACCCATGGCAGACATTAATTAATTCAAAGTCAACATGGTAGAGTTGAAATTATATCAAATGAGCCATGGCATACCTCAATTAGCTCAAAAAAATTGTGGTAGAATTGAAATTAAATCAAATGACCCTTAATAGACCTCAATTAAATAAAAAAAACCGTGGTAGACCTCAAATGAAATAATATAATCCATGGCTGAAATCAAATAAATCAAAGAAACCATCCAATTTTTGGATGTCAGCTTGGGCATATTGATGCATACTGTAACTTGTGAGCCACCTTGTCATTAGAATTTGCATATTAACATACCTTTGATAGCGCATGCCCAAAACAGTAGCCATCAAATGGTTCAACTATGTTAAGATGACCACAAGACACCACAACTCTTTCAAAGCTTGAACACAAGCTTGCAAATTAGAGCCTTCATCCTTGACATAGGCCACAATCTTGTGCGTGAGTGCAAACTTGTCAAGGATGTGTTTGAACTTCATAGCCATAGTAGCACCATTTGTATCATTGGCCTCAAACAAGCCAATGATGATGTGCTTGGGCTCCCAATTGGTGGAGAGGAAATTAACAATCACTACAAAAACGTCGTGGGCCCTTTTGGACATCCACAAATCAAAAGCACAAATGGTTGTTAAACATTCAACTAATGCAAGTTGCACATACTTAGTCATGGTTGTGTTCTCCAATGTAGGAAGACCTTCATCAAGGTGAAACACAATTAGGTGGACTATTTGGACTGTCACAATTGTGATTTTTTTGGATTACAAATGAATTTAAAATGTAAAATCATATCAAACATTAAAATTTTCAATTTTTTCATTATCCATGTTGCAATAGACTTTAGTGATAATCTTATTAAAATTGTGGATGAGGGTGCATTCATAGTAAAAGGAGCCAAAATAGTTGTCAAATGTAATGTGATGCAACTATCAAATGTAATGTGATGTAGTTGTCAATGCATGTCTACTTTGAAAGACAAGTTTGTGTAATGTATTATTCAAATTACTATTTTTTTTTGCAATTATATTTATTTGCTAATGATCTTGATCTTCCACAAATTTAAAGTCATTTCATTAAGTTTTGAGAGTCCTTTCATGCATATTAAACATTTAAAACGTAATCGTCAAATAGTGCTTTTAGATTTGAACATCCTTTTTATTTATCAAATGTGCACCATTCATTCCTAAAATTTGAAAGATTCATATTGCTCATTAGAAGTGCAAAAGGAGTTGAGATTAACAAAAAACTTATTTGTTACACATATCTACACATTTGGTTCAAACATGCTTTTGGCCCTCGAAATTATAAATTTTGATGATGTTTCTTTAACAAAAGTTGTTCATTTTTATATGGTGAAGGGCATGGATAAATTTTATGGAGGAAAAAATCTTAATTAAATAATTCATTTCATTGATTTCTATCATGTTATTTTGAAAAATGCATAAATTATGTTCAATTTTGAACTTTTGTATGTTTTTAAATTGATTTTATGTGATGAATTTCTTTTGAATAATGTAAAGTTCAATTTAATTAACAATTTTGGGATGTGTAGATTATCATGGAGATTTAATCATTTCTTATATTCAAAAGATAATAATTTTTTCTACACATTTAATTTTTTGTACTTGAAATTCATTAATGTATATAAGTAGATAACATTGCCAAAAATTGGGTGAATTTTTTTATATATTTCAAAGTGAATGGTGTAAAACATGATTAAAACTAATCATTACAATGCATTAAATCCTTGGTGCTTTTGCTCATTTTACTGTGAATGCACCCATGAGTTTTAAGAAAATAATAGACTCTTTATGGACTTTTGAAATGATGACATTATGTTTGTCACACATAAAAAATGAAAAATGTGGAGTCAAAAAAATGTCATAATATTATCAAAATTAAAATAAAAAAGTAGGCCACCATCAAATGAATAATTTAATTGTAAAATGCATTGAAAATTTTCCAATATAATGTTTTTTCATATTTGAAAATTTAATTTGTCGTGATTTTCATCATTTTTTACAATTGGTATTCCATTTCACATTGAAATCTTTAAACTTTTCTCTAAATTTTTTAACCAATCACATGTTTAGGGATATTTATAGGGTGGTCTATTAATATTTGTGACCAAAACAATAAGGGATAATTATAGGATATATAGTTTGGTAATTATTTTAAATGTAAGAATTGTAGTTAGTTTAAGATGTGGATTTTTCAAAATGTCAAATGTGAGCCACCTAACCATGCTTTTACCCATCCATGAAACCTTTTTTGATGGGAAGTTCTTTACAACAAAATAGATTCCATTATTTTCAAAGGAAAAAAACCCTTGATCACAAATAACATTACATCTTGTAAAAACCTCTTTTAACTATCATGGTCTTTCAAGAATGGGTTTGAAGAAGCAAAAAATCTCGAGATGGAACTCAAACTGACACTTTGTCATTTTATTGTTGGTTCATGATCAAGATTGTTTTGACAATGAACATGTTGCTCATCTTTAAACCTCTTAAGCAACGTAACATGGGTTGCAAATGGGATAACATGAGCCACACCTACCTACTTTTTGACTACTTTTGCGATTACTTTTGGGGAAATATTTTGTTTCATATTATTTTATTATGGTTTATGTTAAAAATTTGACAAAAAAATCATTTAAAAAAAATTCAAATCCACTTACAAGTCCTTTTATTATTTAAAAATAAATGTTACAGTGTTTAATGAATGTTTTTTTTAATTTTTTTATTGATTGGAATAATTTCAAATTAATTCACATGTTCCCATGATATATTAAAAATACAATCATGCAAAAAAATCTTACAATTTCCACATGAAATTAAATTATGACTTTAAAACATTAAAAAACCAAGCAAATGTTACATTTACTATGGTACATGTTATTGTGATTACACCCCATGATCTTGTTCCACGTGTTTTGTCATGGTTGATATGCCATCAGTTCTATTGTAACAAATAAGTTTTTTGCAACAGCTTGTGCACAAGGCCAAATTTCATGGCCCATTGTTTCATTGTGGCAAATAATGCAAAGCATTGATTGACTTTGTTTCAAATTAACACTTTGATTGTTGTTTAGTATGATGAAGGCCCAAGTTATTGAAATCCTTTGGTGAGGTTTCTAAGAAGCTAGTTGTTTTTTCAGGGACCCTAAGAACACCTCTTGTAGTAGAGGATCCTCAGTGGCAACGCCAAGTTTGAACAAGCTCTCTTGCCCTAATCCATTGATGCCACTATTACTACCATACCTTGTCATGCACAGACCAACAACACAAAATGCATTAGTATTCTGTGCATTAACACTAATGGTAGGAAAAGATTCCATGATCTTCTATGGTAGCAATAGAAGGTAAAACAAGGTGATAAAAATAGTAAGCAAGAAAGGTGAGACGTGAAGTCGTGTTTGGACATGAACTCGTGTCTTCGTAGACCTCTAAAGGAAAACACTATTTAATTTGAGAAAAACATATAACAAAAAATAAAAGCCAAGAGGTAGCAATGCAAACAAAACAAAAAAGTCAAAGTTAATCGAAGAAAAAATCATACCTTTTTTTTGTTTTAAAACAAAAAAAACCTTCTTCTACATCAAACTCCAATGCATTTTCAACATTTGCCATGTTGATTTTTGAGTTAAAAAAAAAGAAAAACTAATAACACTTTCTGCATGCTTTTGTTGAGGTTGCATTTAAGAAAGTACAGTGATGGTGAAAAAACAACGCATGCATAGCAAAATTTAGAATTAAACCCTAACACAAAAATTTGTTTGGTTTTTAAATTCCACATAAGTAAATTCTCACTTAAACATAAAACCTAGTTATTTAAATTCCACATAAACTCGTTTTTAATCAAAGAACCTTAGCTTTATTTTGGTGCTAGGTCTAAGGCACGACCATGTTTTTTGATTTTGGCAAACCTTGGTCTAATTTCGAAGGCATGTTTTTCAAAATCGACAAATGTTGATTCGGTTCTTTTGGTGGGGGGGGTTTCATTAGATCAAAATCGAAAGGTATATATGTATATAACTATTCAAAAAACTGACAAATAATTAAGGAAAAATTAAAGAACCACCCAACATTGGAGAAAACTAATGTTGGGTGGTTTTTTACTTTTATGAAAAACCTCTGGTTTTAGCTTTAAATGATAATTTAAATCTATCACAATTCCAATTCTATTTTAAGTTGTAGTTGCACCATAAATTAAACAAGGATTATGGTTTTTGCATTTTGTCTTTAAAAAATAATTTGGTTTTGGTTTTGGTTTTGGTTTGGATTTTATCAAACGGATCTCAAATTAATGATTCTTACTAATGTTGTGCCGATCAACTTTTACCTATATATACCTATTTGATGCAAATAAGGTATATTATATAATTATTTTCTAAAAATTTATATATTCATATGCAAAACATACTTGGGGTATGTGAATTTGAAAAATTATGTCTTATCTAGATATGTAGATATGCAAGACATATTCATACTCAAAAAAATAAAACTTGAAAAGTTTTTTGGTAAGTAGGATTAGGATAAGAAACTTATATAAAATCTTATATATAATCAATTAATGACTATTTCCAATTCTACCAACCAATTGTTTTTTTCAATATTTTGAAATAGCATCATTGGCACTTTCCAGCCTACATTCATCAAAATAGGTGGCAAATATGATGTGGAAAATTTCTCAAAATTGGTTATGGCACATTCAATTATATGAATTAAAGGTACAAATAATTTTGCAAATAAAATGTAGTGGCAACATGAATATTCACAATAGAAGAGAATGTGTGCGAACCAAATGGAAACTTAAACAAGCATATAACTAATAATAAGCAATGTGTGAAGGAAATTTGGCAACCCCAACTTAAATCAAACCTAAATTAGTGTAACTTATGCACAAGTGTAGTGGATTTGTGGCTACAGCCTATATAATCTTACATATGTATTCATTTGTTATGTATTTTCATGATCAAATCATGAATTCCCTACTTCAACATCTACACAAATTTGCTAATACAAATAACAAAAGTGCTTTTAGAATCACCTTAGAATGTTTTGTGTGGGTTATGCAAGAATAAAATACAAAATACACAAATAATTTTAGATACAATGATTAAAGTATTGAGCTTACATTTTGCATGAAACACCAAAGGTTGATATTATGGACACAAGTCATTTGTAACCACAAAAACAATATGGCAAATTGAACACAAAAACATCCCAAGCTATGGGTGTAACTTTCATAACCCAACCCAATTACCAATCAATTCATTTCACTAGTTTTTGTAAAATGTTGACATCACAATCCTCATTTGTTTTACTCTCATCTCTCCATCCATTCTACAACTAACACATGATCAAACACAACCACAAGCAGACTTGCAGGTTAAGAGCTAACCTACAACCCCATTAATTCATGGGCAAGTTCAACAATCATGGGTACTTATGATGGGTATCCCATACTAATAGATACCTAAATATATCTTTACATATATTTGAATCTTGACCTAGGGATTTTTTCTAGGGGGATTAAACCCTAATCCATATATGGATTCTCTCTAATTAGAATGGAAGGAGGATCTACACATACCAAACCACCTTAGATTGTACATGCAAAATGAAAAAAATGTTAGTTTTAGTTTATGGTGATGATATTAGAAATCTACTACATATATGCAAGGCCACAACCTGCAAAATTTATACATCATCCAAGTTGATTTCATAATTCACATATAGAAAGCAAAGAGATGTAATGTAGAAAATCATGAAGATGCAATGAATCTAGAATGAAGTACCTAGAAAAAAATCAAAATTTATTTATTGTTTTTTCCCAACCCAAAATGCCCTTAAACAAAAGCATGTACATTACAAATTCTAGTACAAAAAGCCATGGTAGATTCATGGTTCCAAAACCCATAGATTGGCACTTCAAAAAACCTAAAAGCATAACACATATTAGTCCACCAATATATCTAGTCATGAATTTTTAGTCTCCATAATGCATCTTATCTTTCCCCCACTACCAAATTGTTATGTTGCAAGGGAACGAACCCAAGTGGTAAATTTTTGTGCAAACATTTTGACCACCAAGTCCACATGGATATTCAATCAATTTTGAAGCTTCAACTTCAAGAAGTTCACATTGGAGAAGGTCCTCTCGTCCTCCACATTGGTCAAGACCATGACAATGGCCAATTCAATAAGATTTTGATACTCTAATTGCTTGTTAGCCACAATAACATTTGATGCCAATCATCCCCATAATTAAAGTTGTAGGGTTGCAATCAAGTAGTGGTAGGGCGTCATGAATGTTGCTTTTCATTGTTAAAAGAAGAATGACATTTGTTAGTCAAGAAATGTTGGATCTAGCAAACTAACGACCAAGGTGCCACTTGCATATTTTGGCTTGGGTGGTAGAATTTCGTTTTCAAGACTGCCAAGTGACTAGAAGGTGGTCTTTGCATCAAGTGCTTCCTAATAGTGGGGATAGATGGTCCCATAACATTCTTTAACTCATGGGCAATGAAATGCCTTTCAAGTTTTTTTGTTAGCCCATTATTATCTACACATGTACATTGTTATTTTGCAAATTGTACTAAACATGCATAGTCATCCTTAGTCACCGTAGACATAACACCAATAGTGGAGTTTGTCTTGTGCAACATATACAAGTGGGTGTGGAAATTAAATGTAGCATACTGAACTTGACTTTTTGGCTCCAACCTCCAAACCATGTGCAAGGCATAACAAACATGCTCCACCAAGTCATTGAAAATTTGGAATTGGAGGTGGTCATACCTCTTTAGTGGGTTTACATACTAGATACAATTTAGTAGTACATAGTATGATAGAGCTCACAAAATCACAAACAAAAATATCTTTGTCTTGGGCCATTTTGGACAACTCTACATTGCTTTCATCATTGGCAACACATAGGTTAGTCCCAAGATAGTGTCACAATCACATAATAATTCATAATTGTTTTCGGTAGTTACATTCCCAAGATTGTCATTAACCACTTTGACAATGAGAGTCTTGTACTCTTGCAAAATACTTTTGGTAGGTGCAAACATTGGAATCCATCAAGTTTTCACATTACAAAGGATCTTCCCTCCTTTTATTTCCAAAATTTCTACCAACTTTGTTAACTCCATGTGCCTCTTAGGGGAGTTAATAAAGTACATATACATGGATTACAACAACACCTCAATCTTTGCAACTAGCAACAACTTTGAAAATGTTTGTGTAGCCAAATTGCACCTATGTGCAATGCAATTGATTTCGTTGACAAATGTTGCATGTTTATTTATAAGTTGCATTATCACCCCTATTTTCAAACCCTAAAAAAAAAATCATGCCATCTGCTACAAAACAAACCAACTTAAAAGCCAAATTCCCCTAAGATGTTCCCTTGTAAGTAACTATAGAATCCACTAACATTATAATTTTGGGTTATTAGACCCACGTCCATTAATTACCCTTTACAATTTCAAGAGGATGGTACCTTTTAAAAATTTTCAACCACATAATAATGGATAGATATTGAGCTTTGGTTGTCAACAATTGTGACCTCATCACAACTAATGTTTATAAATCTCGCCTTTTGAATTACATGTTTAATTGTAACCAAAAATATGTTGTGCATAGTGTCTACCATTCCCAACAGACAAACCAGAAACCCTAAAACCAATTTAGTCCATAAAACAACACATGAAAGGTAATCATTGTTACACCATTGCAAATAGAAAGCTTGAAACAATAACTCAAACAACATTGTTCGCAATAGTTTTTAAAAGTCCGAACATTTGAAAAGAATTGAAATAGTAGACTTTTAATGGAACTAGGACTACAAGTTAACATATTCAAAAGTTTCATTAATCCTTAAAGGCATAAGATTCAACAACATAAAAGCAGACTATGAAAAGGAAGTAGGATACAAACTTGCCATTTTGCATCCACTACAATCAATCTAATGCATTTTGGCTAGTTGCTCAACCTTAAGAAAAGGAAAGGACCCATGCATAATTTATCAAAGGCCTTCCCTACTGTACAAGGTGGAAAATAGTAATAAACTAGAAGTATTTTATTTTTTATTGAGCTTTTTTTGCATTGACCACCTGGTCAAGAATAGAAACTAATCCTATAATGCAATAGACACAAGAATTTTTTGCATGTTGGGTTTCAAAACTGTTGTAATATTCACCAATAATTTGTCTAGGTCTACCACACTTGCACTTTCTTTTGCTACTATGCTTATGGACCCCATCTAACTTTTGCACCAATAATTTTTCTCTATGTTCAACATCAATGCAAATCCTACACCACACATGGTGTAACTTGTCGTCTTCCTTTATAATAGGTTCAATCCTTGGGAATTTGGTAGCCCATGTGTCCTAAAAGTTTCTAATGACTTACCATTGAGCCTTCCTTTTTTTTTTTTTTTGTAGGTTTATTAAGGACAACTCACCATGATTTGGAAGATTTTTTTTATAGTAGCTCCAACCCTTTTTGTATGTTTATTTTGGAAGTTTATGATCTCCAAGTCCAAGCTTGACTTGTTCCAAGATCTATAAACAAACTTTGACTCAATGAACATGTTGTTGTCATTGATTAAAGAACATTACAAAACTTGCAAACACCTATTACAATTTGCAACCAACTATGAATTAGAATGTAGACAATATTTTCATAATGTCTATTATGTCTATCACAATAAGTTCAATTATATCCAAATAATGATATAGATTTGGCACATACCTTAGTTGAATGAAGATTGTCTCTTCTTTGTTGGAATTGGATGAAGATTGGGAATTTAATGCTCAAGCACCTAGTTGCATAATTCAACCCAGTGAAGAAACCATTGTTGATCATGTAGATAGACCTATTGCAAACATTAAAGCCTTAAATATGCAAAGGAAGAAATGGTAAAGGAAGAAACCATTGCCAAACTCAAAAACAAACTTGTCACAAACCTTAAAAGTAAGAGAGAAGGTCATGCACTTGATAGATGCTGTAGTAGTATGAATCAACAGCTGATTATTAGAAGAGCATAAATCCCAAACATCTAACATTGTGAACTTAGTAGAAAAAGAACCTATCACAAAGCAAAAAAAAAACCATCATAGAAGAAAAAAACCAAGCAAAAAAAAAACTATTATAGCGGCATAGCATAAAAGGTTGAACCCATCACAAACCCTAAACCTTCAATATGCAAAAGAACAAAAGTTGACACACCTAAAAGATGTTCCAACGTTTGAAAATTTGAGTCTTGACTATTGTTTAAAGCTTTACCCTTTGTGTAGGTCTATTATTAACTTTTAAAAACGATGTGAATATTTTTCTAGTAGCCTTTAGAGGTTTCCAATCTATACTAACACACCCAAAACACCTTAGAAGAATGCAAATAAAAGATTAGTGCTCCTTTGCCTTCTACCGACAATACTTGCATTTTTGTCATGTTGTTTCAACGTTAAAGCTGATCATCGAGAACCTACAACACATACAACTAGTAATGTTAAAATTTAAGAATTAAGATTTATATTGAGATTTTTAAAATGATCAAGACAACGATCTATTCGAAAACTATCCTTCAACATTCAACATATATGTGGAATTAAATCCTTCCAAATTTGCACAATAGATTGCTGCCGCCATTTTGAAAGTTGTTGCAAAAAGAATGTGGCAACACAATATTGGTTGTAGGTGAGCTTCTTGCAATGGATCTTGTACATATCCATTGAAACATTTGTGACATCAACCCTTTACAAACTAAAAAACTTTGTGAATAAATGACGGCTATTGGAAAGCCATGGCAAAAGGTGGCTTCTACAATAAGGAAACAAAACAATTCCCTAATGATGGAGGGAGATTGTGTGTTCCAATGGAGATTTCACTGTTGCGAGTGGCGGTGATGGACATCAAACATTGGGTGCAATAGTTGTTAACCCTAAAACAAGCCGTTGCATTTTTGGCAAAATTTTCTCTTTTTTTCATTTTTTTTCCTTTATGCGATTGCTCACTACTAGTGGATTTCGCAATTTGGCGAAATTTCATAAAAAAAAAGACATTGCTACCAACTTGTTGAGCGCGTGTACGTGTTAATTCTACCAATTTGTTGGTGTTTTCAATTCCTCAAATTTGTTGCAATGTGGGGTCAACAAACCATTGAACATGATCAATCCCAAACCTCAAATGAATGTCCAATTCGCAAAAACCTCACAAATTTCCTTTCTTGCAACATTCTATGTGTGTATGTTTAGCATTAGCTTGTAGTTGAGCTCCATGTTTCAATGAACAAAGTTTTGTTATGTGTTTAGCATATTTGTAGACAAGGATGCATCAAACATGTTGATTTTTGCATTTTGACATGGGATTTGTGCATGATCCCATTGGGTTTGGACTTCAAAAATTGTCTCAATATATACTTCCAAAATGTGGACATTTTTAAATTTTGAATTAATTAAACCAAAAATACATACTTGTTCTTTACCCCGAACAGGGGTATATGATAGGTGTAACCAGACCCTATCCATCTACTGAAAACCACAATTTCTGGATACTGAGACCTTGTCCCAATGAAACTTTTTTTTAGTGTTGAAATACTTTTACTTGATGGGTAAAACCATTGAAAAAAAATCATACCCTTATTCAAGAATATATCAAACTCAATATAACCACACAACGCTAGTTCTTACCTGCCATAATCTCTTACCTGATTAACATCAGAAAAAACCTTAAAAAATTATTCAAACACCAAAAATGGTTACATATGTTGTGAATCTTGTCCAAATAGGTTGGCTGGGGCATTACATTTTATAAAGCTCTTCCGACAGGTTGGCATTTCGGTCACTTACATTTGGTGCTCTCCTCCAACAGGTTGGTAGTGGCGCTTACATTTGGGGAATCTTTCCCCCATCAGGTTGGTAGGGTTGCTTACATTTGAAGAGTCTCTTCCCCAACAGGTTTGTAAGGGATGAATCATTATATTTAGATAATGATGCTCCAAGTTTGGTGAGAAACCCCTCCTGTTGGTTAATTGAGATGTGACCAAACCTCCAACTGTTTAAACCTATTTCGGCGGGTGTTTTGCTAAAAGAACTGAGACATATATACCCGGTTTCACGAGCGACCAAACCCCTTCTAGTGCATACCCACCTGACACAAATGCTCAAAAACCCAGAACAAGCTCTTGTCTGAAAAGTCAAATACCCACGCCACACAAGTGGAACTGGCAAAACCAAAAGTGGAACCCACAATGACCCATCTAGGAAAGCCCTAATAGTGTATACCTAGATCAGTTACTTCTAGGTAATGGGCGTGGACTGCAGTCCGAACAGATACTGTCAGGAACCAGGCTGGAGAGCCCAGCAATGGTGCAGGGCTTGTGCTATCATGCAGATCCTGGTGTCCGCACATTTGTCGGCTCTGTTGTCTCAAGTCTCCAATGTCCAACACCTTCCCCTTCCTTCTGGCACCTCCTCCATAAAGAGGATTGTCTCTTGCGGAAATTGATCATTCATTCGGGAAGTGCAGGGTAAGTGGGAAACATTTTGGGTTGTAGTTTTTGTTTCTCCCCCTCAGCTCAGATACTACTGATGTGCACTCCACTGTGATCAGTAGCAATTGTATGAATTAGGATCTGAACATGATAGATGAATCATTGTTGGAAGGTGGAAGTGTTTGCCTCTCTCTATATCTCTCTTTTGAGAAGTGTCATTTTCTACATGGACCCATCCTTTTACCCTTGTTGTTGAGGGAAGAAGTTGGGTGTGTTGGCGCTGGGCAGGGGGGAGCAAGTTGTTGAATACCAAAGTCAATAACTTACTATTATGAACTCATGAAATTCAGTACGTCCACCAAGAAATGGGACCATGCTCTTTAGAGGGTATTTACTGTCTTCCCCAGGAGATTGTATGCGTTTTGGTTGTATATTTAAAAATGGAGATTTGGGTGGCAACAGGCCTGCCAAATTTTGCTTCATTTTTGAATTGTAACCATAGATTCAAGAGGAGGGTTTATATGGAAGATAAAAATGTTAGGATAGATAGGCTGCTGGTTGAACATTTAAGGGCTAGCAGACCAAAGGTGCCAAACTTCTGAAAATGAACACAAAAAAAACCCACCACCAAACATAGGCAGAGGCCTCGATGTTCACTTTTTGTTTCAGTTTTTACATTCCACGTCCATGACTGATTTCTTTAGAGGAGAAATGTGGATAGCCGGTTTTTTAAAGTGCCTTAAAAATAAGCCCTATCAAGGGGCACCTGCTGATCAGTTTATAAAAAGGTTTTATAACCCCACATCCAACAACAATCATGGGGAAACATCTCAGACATGCATGAAATATGCCAATCAGTGTGGCAGCCTTACTTTTGCAGGGAAGGGTGAGTCCTCATTACCACCCTGAACCCTGCAAAAATACAGGGCCAAGTGCATTTTGCTGAGCCAAATCAGCGTGTTTTGACTTTTAAAACACTTTTTTATCCAATTTTCTTTTTGCAGGGCTACGTACTGAGCATTGTCGGAGATGCTCTGAGTGATTGAACACAAAACCTCCATCCTTAAACTCTGACATTAAAAAAGATGGTTGTTAAATTTTTGAACTGAGCTGGATTTAGGGGTGATTTTGAATGACTACGTGCTGTCCAACAATTCATCATAAGAGTTCTTTTGGGCTATCTGGGTATTTGCCCATGGCTACTGATCAGAGCTGTCTACCCTAATGAAATTGAACTTTTGAAAGATTATAAGTGATGAAACCCTGCAAACTCCACTATACAAAGCACCTACCAAAGGGGGAAAGAAGGAAAAAAGAGAGAGGACCCAAGCCTGAGCTATAAAACCAAAACTCAAAGTGGGTCGGTCACTATGGGACATTGGAACAAATCATGTTCCAAAACCCCCACCAATCCTGAAAACCTGAAAGAGCAATAAGCTTAGAAGAATCCTTGCTGGGATGCAGATGCATCTCAAATTAATGACAATCTGAGCTATCTGTAAAGCTATCAACATCCTCTGCCTAAAGCACACAAAACAACCATAAGAAAGTCACTAGTGCCCATTGTTGACCACACCATGCTAGCACATTGATGAAAATGAGTTCTTTGTCTTGATCAAGGAAAAACATTAATGGTGATATGATGACCCAATTGCATAATATGAGTTGCAACTGGCACGCCAAACTTTGGCTGATATTTTAGTTGTAGTTATAAATTCAATGAAAAATGATCATATGGAAGATAATGGTTGGTAATTGTAAGAATGAACTTTTAGAGGATTGTACGTTTGTAGCCCTCTTCAAGTAGAACCATTAATAGTGATATGAAGAACCGATAGCTTGAATCTGTCAGTTCTAGTCTAGCTAGTACACTGCCCCAAGCTCAGAGGCAGGACGTTAAACACCCTTCCTTACAAACGTTGTGAGTGTCAGTGAGACGACGTGTGCGGCGCCTGCAGTGTTCTGTGCAGGCTTTGACTGATATTGGGGGAATTTAAAAAAAAAAAAACTAAACTAAGACTGTTACGTTCAAAAACTGTCTGTAACTTCACTGTCCCAAGGGGTAGAGGACTTCAATGGCAAATGAATGTAGGAAATTTGCATCCACTACTATGCCAGGAATGAGGATCTCCTCACATTGTCCATCTCTGTCGATTGTAGTTCATCTACTATTGAGATGCTCAAGACACTGCTTTTTTTAGTTTTCTTATTTTCTCAAAAGCGGCGAATTTTTGCTGAAAAAAAAGAGTGTTGACTGAGAAAACATGTTTTTGAAGGTTTTCCCCCAAAAGAATGGCAAAATAGCAAAACTTCACCACAAATGAATCCTGACCCAACTTTGATTGGGCATCGCAACCATTGAAGTTTGAGAGGGCTACCTACTCCTTCATTTGTTTCTTTAAAAGAACTCTATAGTATTTAATAAGGCGGTGGGACTCTTCAAGGGCGAATAGGAGAGAGAGAGGCCAGCTTGGCTGTAAGTAGTTGCTGCACTCAAATGTTGTTCCTGGATGAACTGGAATGGAGGATCAGCCTATTTCCTTTGATTCCTGTATCTTCTTCTGACCGCCAATACTCACCATCTGAACGACTGACGAAGGTGGGATGGTCTAGGCTTGTCAGTAAGGACTCAGTGCATTTGGTGGTCTAGACCTTATTTTCCTCATGAATGCAAAAGGTCAGTCTGTGTATGCATACATCAGTGGATTTTTTTTTCAGATTTTTATTTTTTAAGAACCCTGGCTACCAATACATAGTGAAAAAGAGGGGTGTTTTCATTTAAAATCGCCCAAAAGACAACAGAAAGTTGTTTATTTGGTAGGGTGTCGCCACATTTATGTCTACTGCATGCAGTTCAAAAAGTTCCTTGAAATAATGTCGCCAACCTGGCGAAATCTGTCTGAGTCTGCCTGGGGATGCTCATGGCTCCATCAGGAAATTGACAAAAAAGAAAAAACAAAACATTGGCGTACATGCAAAGATCTCTAGGGTCTATTGATGGCAGAACACACTTAAGGGTTACGTTTGTTGTGTAGTTTGACATACATCTCCACCCATACTGGGTATTTAGGTCTCTAACAATATTTCTCACATTCAAAATTATTTATGTACTGTTTCCCAAGCCCCGTCTTAAACATGAAATTGGGATTATAAAAGGTGGGAAACCACTCATAGCATTGCAAATCACTTAGACAAATCAATCTATCTAGTCAGGCAAGAGCAGCTGTTAGATTGTGCAGGGGCTTTTGTGAGCTCAGAGCAAAAATGTTGGCCCAAACCAGCAAGTTTTAAAAGTTCTTCATCTAATAAAACTTTGGATGCTGTGTAGTGGGCCAGAGATGGAATCAAAATATTGAATACTCTACTCCTAACTTTTTGCTGCTTCTTCATTGTGGTTTTGTTTTGTTTTGTTTAAAGTAGAGTATTTCAAAGGTATTATACATTTGCCTTTCAAATACTCATGTTCATGTGTAAGGACGAAGTTATAGAGTTGTCCGTAAAGTAAGAAAAACACAGCACCAGAACCCTGAGTTTGGTCATACGCAGGGTGAGATTAAAAAAAAACCTGCAAAAAAGGGCCGCAAAAAAGTACATTAGCATTAAGGGGGGATGAAACTTAGAAAACCATCAATTTTGGTAGTAAATTGAGTTTCATCCTGTCTTTCCTTTTGAGCGCCTCAGCTGCTGCTACATATATTTTCACTGCTTTTAACAGTACAATTACTATAATTAGTCTCAAACCTTGTGCACTAAATGCTGATTATCAGCATTTCATACTGAGATTTATTAAAATGTCTTTACTTTGCGGATACCACTGAAAGAGGGGATAGGGGGTGAAAGGAGGCCCAAAGACAGGGTGAAGAGTGGGTTACTTTACTGATAACTCTAATATATAAAAGGTTTCCACACAAATTAACAACATTTATTTACTGGGGGTTTAGCCTGTGATTGTGGAGCACAATCACACTGGATATTTTTCTATCTTGGATATTTGAGTTGAAGACCATCTCTGACACTAACTTCGAGGGAGGCAGGGAATTTTAAGTAGTGAAAAATGCTCATGATGAGTCACTAAAGATCGCTATATATCCACCTAGCTGCACCCTCAGTCCTATTCATGAAAGTTCTGTGGACTAAGCAGTAGTACATGAGAGCAGACTTGCAGAGTGTGTGTGTGTGTGTACGGTCTCTCACACTATGGACATGCTCCACAGTAAATGAGGTACGAATGATCGGTACACTAAACTGAAGCTACTTGCTATAAGGACGCAGGACTCAGAAACCAAAAGTTTGGGGGCACCCCGGTTATGGATCTGCATGGAAACGGGAGAACAGACCAAAGGAGTGGTTCTCTATAAGCTTTCACAGAGGACTTATTGAGTTGGAACCCTTCTCACATATAGAACAGCTGATTTTCTGCAGCATTCTGATTTTGTTTGGTTCGAGTTTCATTCAACCCTAAACCCTAACACCTCTATAGAAAAGTCAATTGTCTCAACGTGCACCACTGATTTTCTGAAGCCCCATTCTGATTCTGTTCCACTCCCAGTTAAATATCACTCTGCATGTGAGCATCTGGAAATAGGCAGACATTGTACACTGACTGGGCTAAAACCCACTTCTCTAAGAAGTCTCCTACCTCCAAGTTCATTTCCCTGTGAGTCCCAATTTTCTGAAGCCATCTTTGACATCTCAAGTTTAGCTTTGCCTAATCAAAATCCCAATAGCCAAATGACATAAAGCCTAAGAGAAGTTCCCAATTGCTATTTTAGCAAGCTTGTAACTTTGACTCAGCAGCATTCAACCCTGGGGGCAGGCAAGACTTCCATTTGTTTTTCAAACACATTGCGAAAACATATGGGGTGTAACTAATTCATTAAGAAGTAAATTTTATAACATACTTAAATATAAATAGGCTGTCTAGAATTCATTATGAGAATGCACTTTGAATGTATGTAAAATATTTTTAATTTTAATGAAATATTCTTTCAATATTTCATTATTTCATAGAATAGCAAAGAAAAAAAACCCCTCATTATAAAAAACCCCTCACTATCTCTCGTGTTCCAGCAAATATACAAACTTCAAAGAGTGACCTCACCCACGGTTCAACAGGAAATAATAAATTGGCCAGGGGTTTGAATTGGTGTGTTTATTTTGTCTGTTGGTGTATTTGAAGCCTTTGTTGACAAGTTATGAGCTCTACTTTTGTAAATCAGCTCATTGTGTCCTCCATGTGATAATTACCAAACCCTAGTTGTTGGTTGTTGCACTTGGACATCAGGTACTTGAGCTCATAACTTAATGAGCTAGGTCTTAGGTCTCCTTTCTGTTTTGTTTTTTCAGTTCTTGCTTGATGTTGCATATTATTGCAAGGAAGTTTGCCAAAGTTTTACACACTGTACATTGTGCGTCTCACCAGGATTTATGCCATAAAAACATGAACAAGATCCACCCTGGTGAGAAATGAAAATTTCAAAATTAATTAATTATTGGACAGACATGTGTTGAAGTTGCCATGGAGCTCCAGTAGCAAGACATGGTGTAATTAAGAGCCACTTCCCGATGCTATAATTACAGGAAGATACTTCTCTGTTTTATACCACCAAGTTTCATTATAATTTATCATTCTATGTCCTCACAATTTATCCCCCTGCCATTAGGTTCGGCCAAAATAGGTGATGAACACAGTTGAGATAGAAATGTTTTTCAGCCAATGAGGAATTGCTGTACGTGCTGCTCAAGTTATTAATTTCTTTTGGGCAGGGGGGGCAGGGTGTTGAATTTTTGGGATGTTTGTTGTTCCGAAGGTGTGACTTACATGTTTTGATTGTGAGTCACCATAATTATTTAAGGTTACACTTTGAATAATTCCACTATGCAGATGACAATATCATAGTAGATCATGGAAAAAATAATAAATTTAAAATAAATAAAACGAATTTTCTTGAAAGTAAATAACTATTCGTTTTGTCAATGTGAAAATTAATCCTAGGCTACAGCAATAAGGCCCTTAATTGTATGTGTTTATGCTGTTAGCCATGTCAAAAAGGGTGTTATACGAACATAAGAATAGAAATTTTGCTCAACCAATGAGCCCTAGGTTTTTTTCCCTTGGGGGGGGGGAGATTGTTTTTGGGCTTTTGATGTTTCCAATATGTTACCACCATGTTCCCATCAAGTTCCCAAGGGGTTCCTAGCAAGTTCCCAAAGTTTGCAATGTGTTGGCCAATGTCTTCCTATTAGGACCACACTTTTATCCCATATGCTTTGCCAAAAGTTGTTGTTTTTCCATCTATATAGGTAGTCAGGCCAAAGGGGGGGCACTTTTTATTTTGTTCTTGAGAATAGAGCCTTTTATTTTTGGGAGCTTTGAATGTTTAAATTTTTTATTTATGATGGGACAATCACAATGGCTCATTGCAGAAAAAGAAATTGAACTTGGGAGACACGCCCAATCCAATGAATCACACACTAACATGGATCACACTAAAATACCATCCAAGCACCCCAATTTCTTCTCTACTAATTGATAAACCAAATCATTGTAGACAAATGCCACTTTCCAAGCTCGCAGGGCACAAATATTATCTCCACCAAAATGATGAATGAATTTTGGGGCACCCTATCTTTGTTTGACTTTTAAAATGTTGCACAAATATTGTCAACTGTGTTTGTTGTTTTATGCAACAATTTTAAGAATGTTAGTTGTGAATGCAATGAAGAATGCATTGAATTCATTTTGAAGATTCTGTGTTGAAAATGAATACTCCGGAAATTTTCAAAAGATTCTCTATTTTTTTTTCACAATTTTTTTTCTTTGAACTTTTCTTTTTTCAAAAGATTTCAACATTTCTACTAATAATATACTTTGTGTCAAAGCTACCACTTGGTGCTATAGTGTTGTAATATTGAATGAATTTTGAGAGGGCTAATGGTATCCCTTCATTAGACTAAATCTGAAATCCAATTTTCATTAAAATTTTAACTTTTGACTTTCATTGACCTTACAGTGACAAATTATTCAAATTTCAATATATCCCACAACATTAAGTCTAGCAATTAGGAATTCGCCTCCGTGAAACCCTACTCATGAAAGGCTTTCCAACAATACCATTAATGAACCCAGAATTTCCTACTTTTCTTAATTTTGATTCTATTGAATTGTTAACGAAAAGATTATTCAATATTCAATAACTCCAAAATCCTAAGTCTGAACATTACAAAACCAGCTTGGTGCAGTCCCATTCATGGAGGGTAGGGCATACTAAGGCCAACTGTACCAAGAGTGGCGCCACGGGTGCTCTGGTTTGGGAGAAATCAACAAGACAAAACAAAACAAACAAACTAGGTAATTACAATTTTATTCTGAAAATGCTGGCATCCAGAACCTTCCAAATATAACTGTTAGGTGTTTGTAATACTTCGCCATCAAAACAGACAAGAATTCTTTCTTTCAAATTTGTGACCAGTTTTAGTGTCTTATTCAGGTACCTTTTTTCAGGCTATTTTTTTAAAGCCTTAGGTGGACAGGTGAAGTTTGAACATCTGCTGGTTTCACTTTTAGTTCTGTCAATTTCACTTGTGATGTGAATCAACTGCGGGGAACACCAGTTACACTTTCAAAAGGACCCAGTAGAACCCATTACCAGCTGATGGAATGGCATCTCACCTTACACATTCCTTGGTGGAAATGGCCTAGTGCTGGGTATATAGTACATTGAACTTTACAAAAGCTATGTTTATTTGGCCTGTAACCTTTAGGCAATAGTGGAACTGTAAAAATGTTTTGAATTGTCTTGTACAGAAACTATACACACCAACTCTATGAAAACCCCACATGTTAGAAAATATACGGAATATTTCCCCAAGACTGGAATTAAGAGTTACACTCTGCTCTCTTCCTATGCCATGATATCCTATACCAGATAAGATCCCTATCCCATCCATCTCATCCACTGGACTTCCTCTACCAAACATCCTCCAACATGACATACAGAAATGCATTCAGCCCTAGGACTTAGGGCATTACCCAAACGAGGGAGACAGGATTTTATAGTGGAACTTGCACATGCTATTACTTTTGGTCAACCTCTCTATGAAAGTTTGTCCATCAGAGACAAACCCAATGCCCCTCTTAGGTGTAAGATCCCTCCAATTTTTAAGGACTATGCATAACATCTCTAGGAGGGATATTCACAGACATAAGGTGCCCTCCAAATAAACTACGAAAGTTCTTGGTGTCCTTTACATGTATTGAATAACTTCCCTGATTTTGTGAAAAACTGGCTGTTTACTAAACTGCTTTGTGTATGTTCTCACAGAGCAGAATTATTAAATCAAAACATATTGTATGTAGAAAAGCTAAAGACATTTGTAGAGCTTTTCTGCCTACCTTGATGGGCCATACTTACTACAAAATGTACTGCACTTCAATTCCAACCACAACTTAAGACTTCAAGGTGCACTGTCAATTGTGATGCTTTCCTAGCCTATAGGGAATCGTGGAATTAGTGCCTTCATTCTGCCTTCAGCTTGAGAGGGATATTCTTGTACCTGTACAGCAACTTAGAAGGATTTAGAAGTAACTTAGAAGTACAAATGTAGGACATTACTGTCTTATCAAAGCACATACATTGTATACCCTCTCTACCTTCAAGTACACAACAACATTCAATTGAGCAAAACCTGGAAACCTCTAAAGCCTGAGGCATTCACATGAATTTGATATAGGACCTCAAAGTATTTGCTGACTCATGGAGCTCAATATGTATGGAGATGTCTGGCAGGTAGCAAATACATAGGTTAGCTATGGAAATGGTGACAACAAGTTTGATATCCATCCAAGTAAGGAACTCAAATTGCAGACATCATAGTCTGGTCACAGTTTTCCTGACTTTACACAATTCATTGGGAAAACTTAATCAGATTACACAACACTTTTCTTAGGAATAGACTAGGACCAGCATCTATCCTTCAGACTTGACTACCAAGTTTGCTGCCTCAGGTTCCCGCAGTTTAAATGTCCCATCAGTTTGAGGTTTCTCACAGTTTCAAGGACAAAAGTTTATCATTGCAACAAAACCATGTCGTATCCATGTCCAGCAAACAAAAATCTGGTTTTTGCTGAAATGCACTGGCAACTTCTTAGCCTTGCAAGCTAGTCTCAAACTTCATCTAACATTTATGTTCACATGCATCAGTTAAGAAGCAATGGCAACTTTGAACAACCTCAAGCTTTCAAAAGAAAAGCAACTGTTGAAACTCGGCTTCCTTCAATTCCTCCAAATCGAAAAGTTGGATAGGTGCGTATGTGATCTATGTACTCAAAGGTCAACCTTGTTGAGAGCGAGCAATGACTGGTTGTATCCTTGTCCTCTTTGGCACCATGCTCGTTGACCTTCCAAGATTGAGAGACAGCATTCACTTCTGCAACTAGCTCATCCTTGGTGCTGTTACATGATGTTATCACCTGTGTCCCAAACCACCGAGATCAAAGTTTGTAAATTTAAACTTAAATTAAAAAGAATCCACAGATGTGGCAGATTTAACAACTCTTTCTGTCCCTGTTTCATCTATCACTACAAGCTGATCAGTGGGAACGTGCAGTCCTAACCAAGTACAGCACTGGTTCATTTCATGGTCCAATGCTTAGGAGAACAGTCTCAAAACCCAGCTACTCTTTAAATCCATCTGACATGGCCACAAGGTCTGGGGAATGAAATCTGTGGCAATGTAATCCTAAAATCAGAAATTTTAAGAAATCTAGGAACAGTAAGGAACAGAGGCCACACCAAAACGCCTCCAGGAGCAACAAGTTTACAGAGGGCTTTCCAATATTGGAACCTGCAGACACTCAGCAGAGAGAAATCATGAGAATAGTCCTTACATTGATGATGCCCCTCCACAGGCCACAATTTTGAAAACATCACTCAATAACACATCAACAGCCACTGCTACAACATGGCTAGCATGCACCTACATGAAAATTGTTGCCACATATACATGAGGGAATTTGGTATGGAATTATACCAGATTCACCAGTATGAGAGAATTTGGCAATGACTACCACACAGTTTTAGGGAGATGGGATCATAAATCGATACCATGATTGACTGCAAAACTAATACTACAAAATACACAAGCATATTAAATGGCTCAAACTTGACCCTATTACACCTAGCTGCATAATCTAGAAGCGAGAGAATAATAGAAGCATTAGAACCTGTGGGCTACTCCATCCGAGTGCAGACCAATTGCATCAAGAGTGCCCTTGTCAGTGACAAGTTGGAACTGTCGGTTCAACTTTGAATCCAGAACATCATCAACCTGTATATTGAACAATCTTCTCTCAGTTGATCACAAATATCCCATATGTTCACATTCTCCAGATCAAATGGACACCCCAAATGAAATCTGGTCTGTTCATAGAAATGATAAGAGAAAGGCATCAATGGACCTCACCACATTCAAAATAGCCCTGATAAAATCAGAATCATGGCATCCCAACTTGGAATGAATCAAATTTGCATGTAGCACTAACAAGAAATAATACATGGCACTTGGTAAAGTATTGAGTAAGCCTTCAGGATAGCAACTGTGCACTTTTCTCTTATGCTGACACAACCTTCAATTCTTGTCCCTGTGATCACTCCCATCATCTCTACCAGCATTACCTCCAAGTGTGAAGATGTATGTACTGTGAAAAGCAACAGATGAAGACAACAAGCCATGAACAGCAGACGCACCAGAAAGGTGATGTTGTCCACATTGCTGCGCTCAGCCACAGCTCCTGCTAGCTCCACTGCTCCCTGACTATAATCAGTTCCTGTTAGATCAGTGAACCTGTACAACAAATTCTGTGTCAGCTCCTGACTTCATCAATTGAAAGTAATGATCAATTTTGGTCCAAGATATGGGAACCACAAAGTTTAGGTAGAGGATGCAGCACAGAAAGACATACCCTTGTTTGAACAAAGCATGAAGGAACAAGCCATTGCCAGTGCCAAGGTCTAGAACATTCCAGTTCGCAAGTTCCAAAGCCATAGATCCACCTGAAGACATTTCACACAAGCCTCTTGGGGCCATTGCAAAACCATCGACAGGATCCCAGGGAAGCCCTGCAGCAACAGCCACACAAATTCTCGCAGTCCAAGCTGCCACTGTCTCCATCACCTCCTCACCAAACCTAGAGTTCATCAATAACCAAAACTAGTGATTTCAAAACTTGGTTTTCAGATAGACCTATTCAAATAAAAAGCCCTTGGATCTCATTAACAAAGCTTCTAAACCTTCCTAAAAACTAGAGTAACAGGGGATACCATATATGTTCATAAACATGCAAACCTAGTTGCCCATGTATTCTCTCACATGGCAGGTTCATGGAGAAAACTAAATCATCTCAAACTGAGAACCACATATATTCAAACAGCCAAAATTTCAGTCTAGGGACAATTTCTGCCACCTTAAACCTAAAATAGAGTGTCTTTGGGACAAATAGGATAGGAAATTCCAGAATCTGGTAATATTTCTCTTGGTCGTCGTATATGATTCAGAATAGGTCAACACAAAATATGCTTTGTTACAAAACATTAGCTAATGTTCCAGAGGAAGGTTTCTGACCAAATTTCTCCTGCATCACCATGCTCATGGAAGTTTGCAAGCTCGTCTGCATAGGTTGAATCCCAATGAGATTGAAGTCCCAGCACTGAAGCTTCCATCTCTGAATCATGTTCATCTTTATCTGAACTGGAAAGTGAATACAGATCAACAACAGATACCTAGAAAACTCCCATAGAAGACAGAATAGAATGGCCTACTGTCAATCAGAACCCTAAACATAAGGTTCCACTCAGCAGACCATTAAGCCATTGCATATCCGCATTTTCTCATGCAAGAGGAATGCAGAAGGACTAATGCCATGCCTCTATAACCAATAAGTTCTGCCATATAGAAGGTCCACTTGCTAACCCTAAAGTGAATTTGCTCCCAAGATCCAGCTTCAGGCAACATGAGGGATTAGAAACTAAACTTGCTACAATGCACAAACTCTAGCATAAATTCTTGCACCACGTAAGAATGAACGAGATCCTGATTCTCTACCTACAGTTCCACTATTTTCCTTTCAATTCACTGGACGTGGTCTCCTCAATATTGTTCTTTCAGTAGGTCTAGCAGAATGGAATTTGAAAGATTTCATGCAATTGAGTGACAGAGGAAGCAGCAAAGACATTGCTACGAGTAACACTCTACATACTTCTAGACAGTCAGTCCAGGGTTGTTTCAAGCCTGAGGAAGCGAAAAAAAGTTCTCATATTTTCCAGATCCAAAGACATCTATGACCTAAAATTTATCACAAAGCAAGCGGCTGTGAAATCAGGTTCAGATTGCGAATCTCTGTTCGCGCTCAGATAGCAACAACCGTCAAAGCATATATTTGAGAGCGGGAAACCAAACAGCAAGGGGATAATGATGATAAGCCAAAAAAAAACACATACAGGTACTCCGATGGCCGAAAGGCAGCAGCAGCATTCAATGCATCCACCACGTCTGCAGTTCTTTGATCTTCACCATCAAGTGTGCTGCCATATTCGCTCTTCACAGACCACGAATCCGCCGCCACCGATCTCTCGTCGTCAGAGTAGTGTGTGGTCACATCAACGTCACCTTGTCTGTTGCCTTCTGCTGCTCCTCCTCCACCTCCTCCTCCTCCTCGTCCCGCGGGAGCTTGCGGTTGCTGTTCTCCGTCATCCGGCGGCCATCGAGCCTCAGCCATCCGCCCTACCTTCACTGTACCAGAGTATACACCTATTTTGCCTGCTTTTCTCAACACACACACACGCACTCTCTCTATCTCTCTCTGGCTCTCTCAATTTCCTTCATCTACTTCTCTTACCTCGCGTCGCTCCTTAGAGAACCCAAATTGTGAGACAATGGGAAGAGACTGTTGCTGCGGTCCTTGATCGCGTTGACAAGGGTATGTTCAAGCGCGCTCGAGCGAGGGAGCATCTGCAGGTGCGTATGGGAAAGATGGCATTCTTCAGGGTTTTATTTGCTGCTTATATATAGCCAAAAATCTATATTAAAATAAAAAGTGCTAAAATCAAGCGATTTTTGAGATTTTCAATAGCCATAAATTGAAAATTTCTTTTAAAAAAAATTTCTAGCTTTCTACACATGATTCAAGTATGTAGTCAAAAATATAAAAGATTTCTTAAACTTTATTTTTCTTGTAGCCAAATCTGGCTAAATCTTGCTATGGGTCATCGCCACTTTGAAGTTTCACTACATCACAAATTGACCCCAAAAAAAAAAACAAACTATGGTGTTCTTGAACTGGGATCATATTTCAACTTTTATTTTGTATAGAACTTTATGGTTAAATTTTTTTATTCACAAAGCTATTCTTTATTCATAGGCAGTGATTTTGCTTTCAATTTTGGCTTTCGATTTTGACTCACATCCCAAGAGGGATTTAACATCAAATGGTGACATGTATTTAGAACCTGTCTAGATATTTTTTAAAAGAGTTTTAAAAATGCAACCAACCTAAAATGAGAGTTCAAATGGGGTGAAAAATCTTCAATTTCTTTTTCAAAATTTTGCAATATTTGACAAAAAAATTAAATTGAAACAAAATAATCCTTTTTAAAATTTACTTTTGGCATTTTATTTCCTGGGTCACCACTTGTAGCAGCACTTTTGTAGTGCAATTTTTATAGCTAGGAAAATTCCGCTGAATAGGCATTTTAGGAAGTTGCATGCATCCACTTAAGGCAGGTGTGCCAATTCCCACCTTGATAAAAATGGATTTAATTACTTTTAAAAATTAACTTAAATAAACTTATCAAAAAATAATCTTGCATAGATGTCTTGTATTTTTGTCTATTAGTTTTTTTAAAAATTGAAATATGAGAAGCTATTAATTAGTTATGAGTTTTATATGTAATTGATATCATGACAATAGACTCGTTTTGGATTTGACAAAAACAATACCATATCCTAACATCAATGAATTCATTTTTGTGTGGTTCCTTTCAAAACCAAATGCAATGATGCTTTAATAATGATTACTTAAGTTTGGATGTCCATCAATGATATTCCTACCCCAATATCATGAACTTCAATTCTTATGTTCAACCTTTATTTGACTTAATCACATTAATGTAAAATTTTTAATCAATATTTTTATATGTTAATACCAACATCACCCTAAGTTTATTTCACACTTTCATTGCAGGTTAATCCCACAACCTTAACATTTTTTCCCCTCTAATGTAACCTAATTCAACCATCTTCTGTTTATTTCCTTGCATTTATCAAACCATTGTTTCCCTTTCCAATGTAACCTATTCCAACAACACTTTGCCTTTATCAAAACATTATTTCCCCCCTAGTGTAACTTAATTTGACCATCTTCTATTTGTTTCCTCACCTTCATCAAACCCTAATTTGATCAGTGTAACATCTTTTTTGCCATTGCAAGTTAGTGATATCATCGCCCATCAAATTATCATTGCTCATTTATTCTTTGCTCAAGCTCCAAGTGTTGAACACATCAACTAAAGAGCATTGCATTGGTGGTATTGACCATGGTGTAACGAGTAAGGTGCTTAACCAAAAAGAGGGAGAAAACATGATGGTGATGATGGGTTTTACTTTTTCAAGGTGTTTGTTACAAATAATTGCCTTAGTCACTACCTTTTCAAAGTGGAATTCAAGCGCACAACTGCAATCACTACCTCTTCAACGTGGAGTTCAAGTGCACAACTATAATCATTACTTTTTCAACGTGGAATTCAAGCGCACAACGGTAGTCATTGCCTCTTTTAGGGTGGAGTTTCAAGTGCACAACCGCAATCACTACCTCTTTAACGTGGAGTTCAAATGCACAATTGTAATCACTACTTCTTCAACATGGAATTCAAGCGCACAATTGTAGTCACTACCTTTTCATAGCAATGCACATTGGTTATTATGGATGATGAAATCACCATGTCCATGAAACTACAATGTGAAGAAAAAAGGGATGATGCGAAGGTAATCCCTATGGAATTGATGCCTTCGGGGAATTCCACTTAAAAGTTTTATTGGGAAGAAGTCCAAACAATGGCAAAAACAAGACATGAAAGAGGTCATTTCCTCTTCCTAAAAACCTTTGAATCCACCCATAGTTTTGTACAAATGCATCACATTTACCTTGGAATTATTTTCAAGGAACATTACGAATTTCAATTCCATACTTGCAATATACTCCTCTACAATCATGATGTGGGATTTAAGTGTAGTTCATGAATGGTTTAGCTCCTTTCTTGCGCTTTGTGACATGAACTTAAAGAAGATGAAGAAGTTCAAAAAACTTCTTTGGTTCATGGCTAACATTGTTTTCCATATGTGCATTTGTTTGTTGGTTGTTCATGTTGCTATCTCCAAGCTCCCTTTTAAATGGTGGTTTTCATCATCATTGATTATTGCATCCCCATAGTATTGGTAGCGAGTGGTAGGTATGTCTTACTCTTCTTCACTTTTTTGTAATGTGTAGTAGGTTGCATTGTTTTCTTCTTCACTTGATGAAACAATGTTTTTTTCATTCCCTTGTAATTATTCAAAAAGAGTAGTCCTACTTTCAGTAACATTGGGGTGAAAGGCCAAATTATGCATGTTTTAGCAAATCCCTTCCTAATGTTACTAAAGGTAAGAACTTTTTTCAATGTTACAAAATCCATTTAGCCAAGTCCTTTTTCTCAAGGTTAACATGATAATTTGTGTTCCAATTGCCATTCACTTCTAATGAGTCTAAATGTAGTTTTGAATCTAGGTTTAAAGTAATTCACATCAAAAGGTTGTAAAACATGACTCGTGTGTGCTAAAAGGGTTAAAAGTTTTAACCCAAGTTGTTGTGCTTGTGTGACAACTTGTAAGGTGACATGAGAGCCATGCCCATCAAGAATAAAAAGATGTTGATTGGTTGGAAATGTATCTCCATCCAAAATTTTGCAAAATGAAATAATATCATCTACTTTGCAAAGAGCCCATTTATCATTCATGCCTTTGATTGCATTGCCATAGTTGTTCCATTCTCACACCTTGCAATAAATTCTTTTTTCTCCCTTTCCATTTGAATATATAGAAATTAGGCATGTAGGTACCTACACCATTAACGCTCAATATTAACAATCACTCTTGTGACTTAAGAATGATATTGTACACATAATGTGATCCTCATTTTGTAATCATCATAATTCCAAATTTGAGAGGGTGGATTATGATGCTTGTCATAAAATTCCTTCAAGTTGTTATAAAAACTAATGCAATTTTCTGGGTTAAGTGTTTTGGTTATACTAACTTCCAAACTTTGGCTTGATTTCATTGTCAACTTTGGATAGTGCTACATGAAACATTTCCACCAATTTTGCCCTAAAACGAAATTTTGTGAAAGGTGTCACATTAGTTTGGGTAATTTCAACCACCTTCATAAGCAATTTTGATTCCATGTCCAAATTTTGCACCACTATAAGAAATTGTGTTCTTAAAGACCACGTTGCCTTACAATTATGTCTCAAAAACTATTCAAGTATAATTATGTTGTAACTATGTCTTCAAAGTGCAACTCTTATGCAATTACACTTTATAAATATGATGATTTAATAAATAAATTTCCATGGTAAAAAAGAAACTAGTTGTTTAGTAGTTACATCATAGTTTTAAATGTGTTTCATATGTAGTAATTTATACACATCGTATTTACACATATAATCAACTACATTTGACTTTTTGAAAAGTTGCATTATAGTTATAATGTGCAACTAAATTAGGATTGTTAAAAACAAGCTACATATTGAATAACTTTTTGCAACTAACATACATATTTCATATGTGCAATTATGCCATACATCCACATGTCCATGAGGTACAAGCTTTGTAATTGGTTTTCAATTATGAAATTTGTTCATGCAATTGGTTGGTCACTATGTTGGCATTAAATGGCCACTATTGTACAACTAATTGCCCATTATTGTGCCGTAACTATGCCACTATGTGGCCACCCAAATGCCATTAATTGTTACATATGTGCCATTATGGGGCCATAGTATTGGCACTGTTTTACAATTGGATGGCCATCACAATGCCACTACTTGGCCACTAATAAAACATTAATGATTCATTATCCATATAAAATGTGAATTTGTAAACCTCAAATTGGATCCCAATGCTACATAAACTATATAAAAAATATTGACATTGGAAGTACATCAAGGTATTCAAATTTATACATTTTGAATTTTTCTAAGCTACATGAATAAATGCGGAATTGATAATAGCCAATTATTTGTAGATAGCTCCTTAGCACCCACAAAAGTTGCATCCTATGGAATATTTAATATATAATATTTAGAAATAATTTACTAGATGTTCAATATTAATTTATGGCTTAATTTACTTAATTGCCATGAATTAAAAACTAGATTAAATAATTAGCTCTTAATCTAAATTAATCAATATAATTCAAACAATTTATGAAATTAAAAGCAATGTGTATATTTTATTAAACAATTAATGAGTGTGTACATATGGATATGTCTTTATATACTTCGATGTCTTTTATTCAAATTCATGTTTATTATTTTATATTTCATAATGCACTTTTTGTTAATAATTTATTAAATTAGTAATGAAAATGTAATATAATTAATTACTACAAATTATTTAATTAAACTGAATAATAAACTATTAATATGAATTCATTAATCAAATAATTTATAAATAGTATAAATAAATAAATATCTAAAATCAGATAATTAATTATCCAATAAATAATTATTTTTAAAAAATAACTAACTAAATATTTAAATTTGATTAATTAATCAACTACTTTAGATAATAAAATTTGTTAATTTAGATGAGTAATTACTAAATTTTAGGTGAATTCAAATCATCAATTATCAAAATCATTTATTTCCATAATTAATTATCTGGTATTTATTTTGCTAATTAATTATCAGATATTTAATTCAAATAATTATGTTAGATGATTTATTATAAAATTCAGATTAATTAAAAAATTAAAATAAAATACAAAACATGTGGGAATGTTTTTTGGTGGTTGTAATTCAATTAATTAGGTGCAACTAAAAGATTTAACCCATAATGTGCTTTGTTTTCAAGATCTCATCTCACAAATTATATAAAAGAGGTGTTTTATTTTGTATTTTCACATTAAAATACATGTGCCTTGTTGGGATGAGCTCATAAAAGTTAACCTTAAAAGTAAAACACAAAACAAAATTAAAAAAATTATGTGGCTACTCTTTAATTAACCTACCCTTCTCCCTTCCTACTTATTTGCTACCTAAGTAAATAGGTCTTACTTTTCTACTTACCTAGGTAGGTAGGTTGATATTAAAGCTACCAATTTATTTACCTGTGGCTAGTATGTACCAACCTATTTAGGTATATATATGTTTCCAAAATTCAATTAATATGCCATGTGGCAACTTTTGATTGTGTCACATGTTAAATTTTGATAAATGGATGAAAAATGATGTCAACATGACATTATGGTTGTAGTCATAAGGGAGTTGCATAGTAGTTGAAATTGAGTTGTGATAAAGTTGCAATTAAGTTGTAATGGGTTGCATTAAAGTGTGATCATATACATGGAGAGTTACATTTCTTGCAATTCGTGCAACTTGTCCAATAACACTCATAGGTGTAGAAATACAATGAGTTGCAAATGGTCATTGTAACTCAAAATTGAATTGTAGGCTCATTTGCAAAACACCATTTTTTCTCATACAATGCACCTTCAATGCCCATTTGACCACTTATTCCTTCTCTTGTGTAGGTAGTATTTGGGTTGTTACTCATTTTTTCCCCATACACTTGCCCATAATAGGATTCCTCAAAAAAGGTTGAAGTATGCCCCACTTTCTAGCCTCCCTGTTGATTGGCATGCCTTCATCAACTACCTCCAATGCTACCTTAAGTGAATCATCCATCCAATTCCCAATCTTTTGGAACTTTGATTTCCATGTGTCACTTGGATTGATGCATGATCATGAATGAGAGTGCAGGTGGGTTAAGATTGTGGCAATTGAAAAAAATGTGCTTGTGAAAGAGACTAAAAGGAAAGGTTTGTGACATCTTTCAATGGTGGTTCTATGGATTTACTACTCATTTGGGAGAAAAAACTTTTGAAGAGGTTTTTTTAGTCTTTGAACAAACTACCTAAAATCCTCACAACTTTCATGAACGTTTGTAATAGGGGTGAAAGGACTAGATTCATGATCAAAAGTAGTGTTAGAGTTTAATATCAACATATATTTTTTTCAAAATAAAAATCCATTTTTTCAATCTATCTTCACACTTGTGCAATCCACAATATATCAAATTTCCCACATCCATTAAGTCCAATTATTGTGAGAATGTGACAAAATTGCACCCTCACAACCTACCTCCACACTCATGTAAAACATAATACATTAGAGTTCCCACAATAACAAAACAAGAACACAATTCCACTTTCATAGCTTAGTTTTCAACACATGTAACATATAGAGTCTTACATTAGACTTCTCAAATAAACAATGAATTGTTTCAAACACAAGTACATCAAAATGATAAAGGAAAAGCAAAAGAAACATGAATAAAAGAAAGGAGTGCACAAACTCCAATAATAGAATGGGAGGAGTGTGAACATGAGCAAAAGGGGAGCTAAGCAATATTATTAGGATGATGGCATCAACCCCCATTGCTCAACAAAAGCTTAGGTCTTGTAAAACTCAATGTCCCCCATGTCAACTGTAAATCACCAAACCTCACTTTTTAGCATGAATTAAATATTGATATTAGGTAAATGTTAGTACTAAAAAATGGAATGGTTTTCACCTTCATTCATTTTGGAGGTGCATGTTGTCCATGTGTTAAGTTTGGAAGTTGTCCATTAATAATGTGTGTAGTGTATAAGGATAAAAAAAAAAGTTTATTTAAGATTTTTTCAAGTGAAGGAGTCTTCTTAAGTTGGAAGTGGCATATTTTCTTGGATTTTCAATAGATTTGAATGTTCTAAATGGTTATGGGTGCATCAACAAAAATTTTACACATTCTTTTTTAACTACAAACTTAAAGAAACAACATATACATCACATTGAATTTCATGGGTCATGATTTGGTAATAATAATTTTGCAAAATCTATTTTTTTGTAAATTCATAATATTTAAACACAAATATGTTTAAAACATATGAAACACATATGAGTAGGTTAAAAAAAAATTCATCCCTGTTAACAAATTTTATCCTACTTATATGTGCTTCATATGTGTTTTAAATGTAGGGCATTCAATAATACAAACCTATGAATTGAATCGTGGCCTAAGAAGTTTGTGATGTAATGAGTATAACCTTTTAACATTTGATTATTGACTTGTTTACCTTACATTAAAAGAAATTATGAAATCTTTGAATCCATATATGACTAATTTTGTGGTCGTATTGGACATTATATGATTAAAGGCCTTTACTTGTAATGGACGTGTAACAAAGGACAAGTAGTTATTAACTGTTCGACATGGCACTTTTCATCTTGTCATTAAAAACAAGCCATGATAATCTTAAGGTGTCCATATAATGAATGATTAGAATATGATTGGTACACACTAAACTATTTGATTACTTAGATTTATACCTAAATTCAAATCAATTTTTTTGGATTATTATTTAAAATCATTTTTAATAGGTAGGTAATAGGTCTAGCTAGGTAGAAAAATGTAGATAGGTAGATAGTAATTTAACCTACCTAGTGACTTACGTAACCTATGTAACCTATCTACTTAATTACCTTAGTTCAACCTATTTACCCTAACCTTTTAGGAATGCACATAGGTGGCAAGTATTAAAAATTGAACTTTTCACCTTCACAATGATAAACCAAGTCATTGTCAGTGGATTACAACATTAAAAGGTGCCCAATTTTGGTAAGTTTTTTTATTTCACATGTTTATTTTATATCATTACAAGACTATGAAATAGGTAGCAAGTTGTAAGGTAATAGGTATGAGGTAGGTAGGTAAGTAAATAGGTGGTGTGTGTGGGTGGTTGGGTGTGTGGGAAGGCAGGTAATAGGTAGATAGGTAAGTGGGTGGGTATATGGTGGTAGGTAGTTGGGTAGGTGGGTAGGTAAATACATAAGTAGGTGGTAGGTAGGTGGTTTGGTGGGTAAATAAGTAGGTAGGTTGATAGATGGGTGGGTGGGTAGGTAAATAGGTAGGTACATAAATAGGTGGGGGGGGGGGGGGTTTGGGGTTTTTTATTTTAATATCAATAATTTTTTTATCATTTTTAATTATTAAAATGATAATTAAAAATTCATGTCTTTTTTTTATTTTACACATGGATGCCATATG
>Ga0116227_10000451_pt1 | contig 79849 bp, 61 predicted proteins | sample S1TSphgellanicum_FD_89693 | JGI IMG/M metagenome (GOLD analysis project Ga0116227, IMG submission 89693) | Host-associated microbial communities from peat moss isolated from Minnesota, USA - S1T2_Fb - Sphagnum magellanicum MG | ecosystem: Host-associated > Plants > Peat moss > Unclassified...
AAGAAAGATTTAGCCAAACCTGGCTACAAATCCAAACATGAAAGCACAAAGCGTTGGGGGTGGCTGGAGTGGCGTAGTCACGGGTTACCCACTAGTTATTTCATAATTTGAACCTTATTTTTTTGGGAAAATAATGCGTACTTTACCGGGATGCGTACTTAAACGGGTGCGTACTTAGGCGGGAGGCTACTGTATCAAACTCCTTTTAGACTTAGATGGGTGTATTATCTGTAGCAAATTGATTCTACGAAACCATGCTAGTTTGTAAACCCTAGGTTAAGTCAATCAACTATAGGAATGAAGGTGGATATTAATATTGTTATTGACAAATAGCCTTTTGTTTAGACCTTCCCAAGATTTCCTTTCATAATTTTTGGGGATCTGAATTCAAGTTTTGGAACGTTGTAATAATTTGTTGTTCCATATGTGGGATATTAGTGAGAAAAGAAGATGCTTCAACCTAAATTTGAGTTTGTTTAGAAGTGGTTTTGCCAACTGACCAATCAGAAGCCCATCATCCCATGATCACTCCATTAGCAGCATGGCATGCAGCCAAAAAAAGCCAATCCTAGAAGTATTTGATTGCTTACCTCAACTCTCGAAACAATTGGGTTGATGTATACCCTCACAGATGGTTCTCAAAATCAAAGAACAAGGTCAAAGAGCCTACCCAAACTGGCAGTTCTTTCATGAGAATTGTCAATTTTTTAATTTATTCTATCTCAAAACCCAAAACAAGAGGTTATTTTGATTATACAAATACTAAAGAACTAGAATCACATAAACCAATAAACATATACAAAGTTGCTACCTAGGGTAGATAGGCTAGTGAGCAAACATTTAAGCGCTCATAGAATGTGCATTCATTCCCCTCTCACTTTCAGCACTTTGAGCCCTGGAAGTTCAAAGGGTCCAGGCAACCCTTCACATGGTGCTCCTATGTCCATTTCCAAACCTCCACTCAGGTTTGAAACAAGTGGCCTTGGGTGAACCATGGTAAAACTTAAGGGGTCAAAGCAGAGCATTGTGCATCCACAAGCTTGGTAAAATGTTGGTGAAGGTTTTTGTTAAATTGGGAAAAAAAAACCCCTTGTAATGTGATGTTCAGAAGTGGGCTACGAGCCTTTAGTTTTTGTTGCACGAAACTAGTGCTAGGTTCAAATTCTTCTCCTTGTAGCAGAACATAAACATGTGTTTTACTTTGCAAAACAACTGTGCTACTGCATAGAACTATGAAGTTTGATGAGGAATATGATGTCTTGTGTTAAAAACCCCCTTCAAACTTTGTCCGTATAACATTGGAAAGTTAAAAACCCCCCAGGAACTTTGAGTGTGTTAGTGATGTGTCCTGTTTAGCCCCCATATAGTTCTGATGTCCTTGGTGGTGTAATGAAGAAAACAAGATGAAAGGTATCATCCATGGGATCCAAATGTGTCAGCTGCAGTTTTACCAGTGATCCACCCATCGGTGGTTTTCCAATTTTATTAATTTTTAATGTTTCAGTTGCTTTTGTTTTATATTATTTTGCCACAAGTTGAAAGTGGAAAAAGTTACCATTTCCCACTGGAGAGCGCCTCTGGACTTGGGTCTGTCAATCATTGTTAGTCCACTTACACATTATGTAATACACAAGCATTGTGTTATGTCCAATTGACCTTAGTGGCCAACCCTTGAATTAGAGTGTGAATATAGGATCAGTATCCAATGGTCAATTGTTTGTGGATATTTGGGTGCAATGGCTAAAAGATCCTCCCTCCCCTGCCCCCACTTTACATGCTGGAGGAAAAAGCATAGGTAACCCAAGCCCATCCATAACTGTGAAGGGCCCATCACCAGATTCATTTCTCATCCAAAGACTGACTAGACAATAAAACAATCTACATTCCAACTAGAATAAATGTGTCATTCCCAAGAACCCTGGAATGTGTAGGGATGAAAAGAAGGTGGGCTCATTTGGCTATGCTGCTAAAACATCAGAAGTGGCCGAGCCAGGAGAGCTCCCCCCCCCCCCTAGCACTTCTGCAAAAATCAACGTACATTTGAGTAAAAATGACTTTCCTTGTGAATTGTGCAACTCGTGGCCACACATCTTATTTCTTTCACCCCCTATCCCGAAGAAACAGGCACAGAGTACAAAATTTCTGACAGGGCCACCACAGTACCTACATCACTCCTCTGCAGGAGCAGCAAGCAACTCATGGGCATAATATATGTGTACTTTAAAAGAGTTTTTTTCCCCTCCTCTTTTGCTGACTCTTTCCTCACCAAGGCTGAAAAGCTCCTCCTTCACTATGAATCATTTCTTGGGATGGACTTCTATGGTTTTTGGCCTCCTGTAAAAATTGGGTGACTTTGTGTCCTCCATTGTTTTCTGACACCCACTCAAGCCTTTTCAAATCTGCAACTTATCCTCTACGACACCCCCCTGCCCCTTTTCCCCCAAAACCCACCAGTTCTCCAAACCCGCCAGAGTTCATGTCCAGGACTTTTGAGCCCTAATGGTTTCGGGATTTCTGCACAATAGGTAGCTCCAAGGTGTGTTTGTGCATGGTGGTGGACTCAGGGCCAGAGTGAACCAGCTCACCCACCAGCGCACCAATGTGGATGGATGGTGCACTGATGGGTGGACCTTTTTCGTCCCTCCCTGTCCCTGGGGTAACCAAGGTGGTGAGCTCAGGTTGACCTTTTTTTCCCCTCCCTCAGCCCAGGTTGGTCTTTTTGGAAACTTTGTTTTTTTCGCCCCGCATACCCCCACCTGAGTCTCACCTACCTACCTACATTTAGACTACCTGCCTATGCACCCTGGCTTTCTCCCTCATGACCTACCCACCCATCTGCCTACCTACCTCCTTACCCATCTACCCGCCTACCTTTGTACCTACACACTAAATTTTCACCAAGGCAATGACGACACATGTTGATGAGGGTATTGCAATATACCAAGTAGGTTGCTTTGTTGCCCTTCCTACATACCTACCACTCTTCGCAACTTTGCGACCATTGAAAGCAATGTTGCCATGACCCAAATGAGGGTATTGCAACTACATAGATTGTTTCATTGTAGCCTTATAAAAGTCAAGAATTAAATTATTGTCAACACCCATATGAAGGTATTGCAAAAAGACTTGATATCTTTACTCAACCCACATTAATGGACAGATGTAACTGTTTTTACAATACCCTCCTTGAACTTCCTCACTGCTATACCCTCAAGACAACTTGTAAAGCACATACATAAATTAACTAATCATCACATTGACCTCATAAAGGTCATGCAAACCAACTGGATGATTTTTTTAAATGCAATACCTCTAGGTCAAATGGAAAATATCATATTGTATTTTATTTCTTTTTACAATAACCCCACTAAGGTAATGCATAAGCACAACAAAATTTCACTTTAGTACAAACCCTTAATCTTACAAAATTATATTCATTTCATTTAATTCAGCAATTCAATACCCTAAGGATGTATTGCAAATAACATATCCACCCCAATTCCCATGCATTACTCTCATTAGGGTAATGCAAATGCATTTAACTATTTTGTTGTTGTGCAATACCCTCATCCTTCGGTTAATCTATTTCATTTCATCTAATTCAACATGTAATATCCTAAGGACAAATTGAAAATAACATATCCACCCCAATTCACTTGTGCATTACTCTCATCAGGGTAATGCAAATGCATTGAACTATTTTGTTGTTGTGCAATACTTTCATCCTTTGGTTAATCTATTTCATTTCATCTAATTCAACATGTAATATCCTAAGAACAAATTGGAAATAACATGTCCACCCCAATTCACTTGTGCATTACCCTTATCAAAGCACTACAAATGCGTTGGATTATTTTAATGTTGTGCAATACATTCATCCTAAGGTTAATCTATTTCATTTCATCTTATTCAACAATACAATACCCTAAAGACAAATTCAAAATATTATGTCCAACCTAATTCCCATATGCATTACTATCATCAAGGTAATGCAAATGAACCGGATTTATTTTTTTTGGTGCAATACATTCATCTTGAGGTTAATATATTTCATCTCATATAATTCAACAATGCCTTACCTTCATCAAAGTAACTAAAATGTACTAGATCATTTTATTGTTGTGCAATACACTCATCCCCAGGTTAATCTATTTTATCCCATCTAATTCAAATGCATTGAATCATTTTATTTTCGTGTAATAATTCATTGAAAGATTAATCTATTTCATCTCATCTAATTCAACAATGCATTACCCTCATCAAGATAACGCAAATGCATTGGATCATTTTATTGTTTTGCAATACCCCTATGCCTAGTTGTGACAATTTTATCTCATCTATTGCATAAGTGCAATACCTTACGGATATATTGGAAATACCTTATCCAACCCAATTCACTTGTGCATTACCCCCATTAAGGTAATATAAATGCATTGGATTAGTCTACTACTTTGCAATACTATCAAAATTATTTTATTTTATTTTATTCCATCTAACTCATTCAATACCCATGGAAATTACTTGGGACTTTGACATTGATGCATTATCTATATCTAGTGATGTTAACCCATCATTTTTCATGTGAATATTGTAAATAAATTATAAATTTTCTTTTATAATTCACTTCAATTTAATCAAGATGAATGTTTCACCTACCACATTAAAAGAAGTTTAATCAATGGTAGTCACAAATGCATGGAACATGGTATATTATTTTTATGGTGCTTTTAAAAAAATCTAAACCACTCCCCTACTCTCGAATCCTCTTGCTATAGGAATTTGCATGTTTCAACATAGTTTCAAACCAATCTTTCATCCAACAAACTAAATTGCCCGATCCATCCTCCATCCAATTAAAGATCATGTTGAGTTACATTGATTCATTAGCATGTGTGATAGAAATGTTCCGAATTTTTGATGCAACAATTTGAAAACATGATGTTGCATGGTCACAAAGTTGGACACTAGTTGACTCCTTGCATTCATGGGAGATTTTCACCATTGTTTGCCATAACCAAAATAGGGCTCACTCCATGGGGTAGATGACCTTTCATCTTCAACTTCGTCATAAGAAAAGGGGCCATTGTTATCCACCACTAAGAGACCACCAATGTCTATTACACCAACCCCTTCAACCATGTTTTCATTGTAACCCCGATCTTCTAAAGACCCATCATTAACTTACAAATGTGTTGAATTTGCAAATATTGCCTTGAACCCACTATGGTTGGTCCCATACCATGTGCTATAATGTTAAGGGAGTAGATAGATTACATAATTTTTGAGCTTACAAGACGTTACAGATAGGAATATGCCATTGGACACTTGAGGGGTTTGAATTTTGAATTCTTGTTGAGTTTTGTTTTCTTGTTCATTTTGATAGTGACTCGGGGACTACCCAAGCAATAAAGTTTTTGGAGTTTGAAGACATTCATAAATACATACTTTTGGAATAAGAATAGAGATGTAAGTACTTTGTATAAGAACTACAAATTCCGGTGTTGAATAGCACATATTTGACTTGCTATTTGATTACATTTCCATAGAACATGAATTTTGTTGTATTTTTGTTGAGTTTTCAATAAATAGGGAAAGTACATAGTTCTCCATTAATTTCCATTTTCAATTTGATGCGTGTACCATCTATGGTCTTTAATCTCATGAATATGAATTGTAATTATGTTTGTAATTTTCGGACATTATGTTTTGGATTATAGATTCTGGTTATTATAGATAAACATGAATATGGTGTATTACTGAACTAGAAATGTATGTGTGTTTAGAATTTGTGTAAGGTTGTGAATGAATGTATGTTTATAGTGCAAAATTGTTGTTACAATAAATGTGGAATGGTTTTGGAGGAATTAAATTCTCATCTACCATTTGGCGACCATCTTTTAGGGATTTTTTTCTTTTATTTGACAAGAACAAAAGGGTTTTGTGCATTTTTTATTATTTGCACTATAGATGAAGGTGTTCAGAAAAGTGGTTTAGTTTCAATTCAAATTTAGAAGGGGTATGTTAAAAAGTACTAGAGGTTTAAGGGGTTAATGCCCTGAGGATTGCAACGCAATCTACAAACTCTAAAGAATAAAGGATTATGAAACAAAATGAATTGGATGTTGATTCAAAGATTACGGTGACAATTGAATTTGGAGGCAAATCGTCAAGGTCTTGAAGGAGAAACAAAAGATAATCATGAAGATGGAAGGATTATGCAAGGATTACACAAACCCCATATTGAAATCTGATGTTGGATAGGCCAATTTTGATAACATAAGAAAGACTTATAGGACACATGTTTCTACCACAAAAGGTGGTAAGGTGTGAAATATGGACTAATGGTATTTAGAAGGCATAATTATAGATGATGATCTCCATGGAGAGAAATGCAATTGAATATTCCCCAAATGAGTGGGTGTGATATACTTCTCACCCGTAATTTGTGGTTCAAAGTTGCAAAAATCAAGACAAAACATGGGCTTTTATAATACCTAATTAGCCACAAGAAATCTCAAGTTTTGAATCGATGACTAACCAAAAAATATATATTATAAGAAGTATACAATCCAAGTTTGTGTATCAAATGCATTTCCAAATTATTATGAACCAGTGGAAGATTGGGAGGTGGAAGCAAACGACAATATCAATGTGATTGAAGAGACTAAGGAAAATTACCTAAGACCATCTAAATATGTAGAGGCATAGGTAAATGTGTATTTTGTGAGGAAGAAGGACATGTAATCATGGATTGTCCTTTTGTGCCTTTTCACACCAAAGTAGGCATTGCTCAACATGTGGAGCTACAGAATGTGGCAGTAACATTAATGGATCAACCACAAGAGTAGGAATTAAGAATTCCTATAATACATAACATATTGAAAGGCATGGAGTTGGGAGGCCAATTAGGACCACATAATAGACAAATTAATCCATCCATTTAATTCAAGAATAAATTACCAAAGTTGTATTCACATCCTCATTTTGCATGATAAAGGATACCAATGGGTAACCAAAGAATGGGGAATCGTCAAATTCAAGTCATTTCAGCTTCACCATGAGTGTCAAAAGTGGTAATTGCTAAAATCTAGAGACAATTTGTTGGAATAAAGGTTATTCAACAACTTAATTTTATAATACAAACCATAGGAATGGAAACTATTGTTGCATCCACCACAAATTTTATCAAAAGTGGAGTACTAATTGGATCTACATTTAACTTGGGTCATGGATTGGGAAGGGTCTTAGCAAAAAGGAATTTGAATAGAAGCTCAAGAGTACTAGTAGCAACTACTGGAGTTGTTGGAACACCACAAATGGTGTTTACTAATCCATTAATGATTACTCATGTGAACAAGATTGCAAATCGACCATTGATGAAATCAATGGCTATTGGAAGGTACACAAATATGTACAAATGTTGGAAATCTAGGAGGAGGATATCGAAAACCATTTGTCATAACTACAAGAGTCACCAATAATAAAAATGGTCATTCTTTGAGGGTAAACAAGGTAGTTTTTAAGTACCCTAACTTTTTAAAAAATGTTAATCCAGATGCTCATGTCAAAATGTTCCATTTTGTAGTGAAAGCAAATGCAAAAACCTCTCAAAAGTATATCATCAATGCATTTAGTTATATGCTAAAAGATACAACATCGAACTAGTGCCACAATTACATGTCAATATTCCTAACTATATTTTTTCGAAGCTCACACAAGCATTTTGCAAACATCATCAAAAGACTTAAAATGATGAGCAAATATACATGGAATTGAAAAATATAAAACATGAGGAGACTAAAAGGGTGGAAGTTTACTATGAGAGGATTTAGAAATTAGCTCATGGTTTACAAGTACCAACCACAAATTTTTTTTTGATTACTATGTTTAGGGCATGCTTGTAATCATACCTTAGAATTGCGATTATAAGGATGAAGCAATTAACACTACAATAACATAAGGAGACAACAATGTTGTGTGAAGAAGTAATGATTACTGTAAAAGTGAGGAGTGCATTTTCAATACCACATAATATTAAACAAGTAGCACCACAAAAAACATAAAGTATTACAAGGAAGACTAACAAGTATTGTACAAATAGTGGAAAGAATAATCACAATGTGGAGACATGCAAAAAAAAAAAAAAGGAGACCACAGTGACAGCCATAGAGGCAACACAACTAAGTTAAAAACCACAGAAAACATCTTCATATGCATGTCACGTATGTGGTTTGAATGGACATAAAATGACAAATTGTTTGAAATTTACTAAAATGCAGAGGATGTTTCATGGGAAATATGTGACAATTGCAAAAGTTCAACCTATTGTTAAGATACAAACAATCACTACAGATGTGAATGTGGTGGATGTTAATGTTACAACAAGAAGTAAAGCAATTGAAGAACATGTGTTCAAGGATGGAGAGCCAAAAAAAACAAAAAGTGCTACAAACTAGGAGAATGAAGAACGATTGAAAAAGTTAATGGTGGAGACAATTCAACATATTCAAAAAACATAGACCCAAACAAAAGGGCCATCCACATCCATGGAAAGATGGAACACAACCTGGCTAGGTATGCCAAATGCTACTCATGTAGAAGCACAGAAATATCAGGAGGTAGTGATTTCACAAGAAAATTTGATTATAGTAAAAGAGATTTTCAAGATATTAGTAAGCAAATGTTGGAAACAAGTTATACTTTAAAATTGGGATAATTGCTTAACATAGCTCATGAATTAAAGATGTATCTTTGGTAGACGTTAAAACCAGAAAAAACTTAGAATCTAAGCAGAATAACCACATAAAAACAAGTAAGTTCTTCAATACTAAAGGTAAGGATAGTTGTTGTAGCAATAAATAATCATATGGCAGTTATCCAAATACAAATTGGGAAGAATATGATAGAGGATGTGTTGCTGGATGGAGGTTTTAAAGTGAATATCATCACAAAATAGTTGAGATTGAGGTTGGGGCTTCCAAAGCCTAAACCTGCACCACATAATTTAAGGATGGCAGATCAAACAACCACAAAACCAATGGGTTTGATTAGAAATTTGAAGATTTATGTTCACGACAAACTCTTCGAGCTAGAATTGGTTATTGTTACTAACATCAAAAACCCGGCCTCAGTTCGGATTGCAGCCTAGCGAATTGAAACGGCTAGTAATTAAAACTACGTTTACTGTACTTCAAAACAATGTGGGAGATTCCAATTATTCCATGTTGTTGGGAAGACCATGGTTGAGGGATGCTAAGGTGGCACATGATTGGGGGAATAACATTGTTACCATACAAGGGAATGGGATAATCAAAACAATTATTGTCACCAAGCGTTTGGGAGGTGAAGTAAGAAGACAAAAGGTGTTATCGTGCTACGATTATGAAAAATGGTATCATAGATGAAGAAGAAGATATCATGTTTGCTATAGAACTAGAGTTGTTCTCAATAGGAACAATCAGTTTATTTGATACAATTTGGTCGATAGAAACCACATATGTGGAGATCATGGATACTAGTGATAAGACTATTAATTCAAAATTAAAATCAAGGTACAAATCACATAACAAAAAAAAACTAGCAATAGATATGAACTAAAAGTAGCTTTAGAGGATAAAGTGTATCCTAAAATGTATTATAGTCATCAATGAAGGAATGTTGCAATGGATGAAACTCCAGCAAAAATAAAAGTACATGAATTATAAATATTTGGATGGACGTTAATTGAAGACCAACAATTGATGAAACTCAATTTGGGAACTAATGCAAAACCACAAATGGTGAAGATTAATGCACGACTGGAAACAAGTAGAATGTTGGAAGTGGAGCAATTGTTGAAGGAATTCAAAGATGTTTTTGGATGGACATACAAAAATCTGAAAAGGATTACACTAGAGCTAGCACAACACAAAATTGAACTGGATACGACTATACCACTAGCACATCAAGCTAGGTACAAATTGAATCCAAACTATGCTACAATAATTAAACAAGATATTGATAAATTGTTAGCAATTGGATTCATCCAATCCATAGAGGAGGCTACATGGTTGTCACCCATAATGGTAGTACCCAAAAAAAATGGAAAACTTAAAATTTGTAAAGATTTAAAAAAACTAAATGTAGCCACAAAGAAGGATCCATACCATTACCTTTTACAGATGAAATTCTGAACACAATAGTAAGTTATGAAGCATATTCCTTCTTAGATGGGTATTCCGGGTACCATCAAATTTCTATAGCTCCAAAAGATAAATACAATACTACATTTATTACAAACTAGGGAGCTTTCATATGGGAAGTGATGCCATTTCGAGTTTAAAATGGACTTCTAACATATCAAATAGTTGTTACTAAAACATTCAAAGAATATTTGGACAATTTTATGAAGATATTTTTAGATGATTTTATATTGTATAATGACATGGATAGTCATTTGCAGAAGCTCATATTATGCTTTCTAAAGTGCAAAGAATATGGCATTAGTTTGAATCAAGACAAATGTGCATTCATGGTATTTTCAGGAATGACCTTGGGTTTTATTGTTTCCAAAGAAAGGAAACTACTAGATCCAAAGAAAATACAAGCAATAATAAACATGCCACCACCTAAGAATCCATAGAAAATTCAAGTATTCAATGGTATAGCATAATTTTTTAGATGTTTCATCAAACTTTGCTGCTATTATGGCACCTACTACTAAATTGACCAAAAAAACAGAGAGTTTTTTCTAGACAAAGGAGTGTCAAAAGGCTTGGGAGTTGATCAAACAAAAGTATATTGAAACATTGATATTGATATCACCAAACTGGCAAGTGGAGTTTCATGTTCATACAAATGCATCATTATTAATGATAGGAGCTACGTTATTTAAAAATTTGATAGGAAGAATGATCAACCGGTGGTGTATGCTTTTAGACTTTTTAATAGAGTAGAATAAAATTATAGCAATACAAAAAAAGAGGTTTTAGCAATGGTTTTTGCTTTGCACAAGTTCATACATTATCTGCTAGGCAATAAGTTTGTTTTCTATGTAGACCATATGGCATTGGTTTATCTAGTCAACAAACCATAAGTTTTAGGGAAAGTAGCTAGGTGACTATTATTGTTTTTAGAATATGACTTCACAATAGTGTATAAGCCAAGTAGAACTCATGTAGTTGTAGATGTTTTGTCAATACTACCAAACACTACAAAACCCACAAGAGTGCTTGATCAAACCATAGATGCAAGTTTGTTTTACACATAGCCTAAATGGTCGAATGATGTAAAAGATTTTATGAGGGGAAAATTGAAAGAACATTATCTGTACAAAAAAATTAGAAATTTATTAGGAGAACAAAACCTTTCACACTTAAGAATGGTGAATTGTACAGAATGGGCCAAGACAACAAACTACAAAGATGTTTGACAACTATAGAAGCATAGATGGTGATGAAACTATTGCACAAAGGACCATTAGGAGGCCATTTTGCAACTAAAATCACATAGAGGAAAATATTGGATGTGAAACAAATACATTCTTGTAGCCATAGATTATGCTACCAAGTGGGTGGAAGTAAGAACATTGAGAACCGATATTGTAGATGTAACAACAAATTTTTTATATGAGTGCATATTAACCAGGTTTGGATGTCCTTTAATTATAGTCACATATTAGGGGGTTCATTTCATTAATGATGTTATCAAACATCTGACAAAAAAATTTCTGTTGAAACATGTGAGCTCTACAACCTATTATCCTTAGGGGAATGAGCAGGCTAAGTCTATTAACAAAATGCTTGGGATTATGTTGACTAAGTTAGTTAATGAAAATAGAACAAATTGGGATGAACATTTGTCAACAATGTTATTTTCATATAGGATTGCATACAAAGTAGCAACAAAGGTACACACCATATCAATTAGTGTATGGATTGCATCCATTGATTCCCACATAATACATAGTGTCAATTGCTGGTGCTAGTCAAAGAAACAATATTTCGATGAGAGTTTTGACTAGCATAGTTTCAAGATTGGAAAAGTTGCAAGAGGCTAGGATGCAAGTTACACAAACTACTAGAAATTAGTAGTGGAATAGAACATTATGGCATTAGCAAAAGAATCTAAAGAAGTGGTTCAATTTTGGTGATTATATTATGTGGTTTCCAAAGAGAAATAAGTCACATCTAGGGAAGTTTACTAGGAAAATGGTTTGGACCATACATAATACAATATGTGTTACCAAATAATATCGTGTTATTGGTGATAATTGAAAAGTTTGAAACTAATCCTATGCTAGTCAATGTGAATAAGCTCAAGCCATACAAATACATGGAATCTAAAATTCAAAAACAAGAACAACAATGCTAGTATACTGGGAATAGAGTGGAGGTGGACTTCAAGAAGAGGATTCTGATACAGAGTGGAAGATGAAGACTATAACACAAAAACCATAGATGAAGGGCAATGAAGAAAAAAGGATGGAAAATCTTGAGGTCAAAACAATATTGATTCCAGAACTTCAGATGAAGGATAAATCATTGGATGATAACTATAGAAATGAGGAATTGGTGGTTCATATTAAGGTAGACTATGAAGTACAAAATGAAAAATTTGTGGTCCAGAAATCTAAAGTCAGTATATCAGTGGTATTGGCTGATTCAACAGATGTATTCACACAGTTAGCAAGAGGTATAGGGAGAATGACGTAGAATTAGTAAAGCTAACCTAGGAGGACTATGAATACAGAGCGATCAAAAGATGAAATCTGAGGCGTTCATTCATAATGATGAAATGACATGCCTCCACGTGGTTGTACAAAGGACACAAAAAATGATAGTGATGGGCCATCATAATTTCAAAAATAGGGTGTTAATTGAAAGATGATAGGTAACTTAAAAAACAAAAAAGACATGCGGGAAACTGATGGACGAAAACAAACAAGGTAACCATCGTAAGTCGTTTTCGTTTATTGCAAGAAGTCATGTGTTTTCTCAAAATTATAGTGTTCGAAGAAAAATGAATGCAAAGAGGGCAATAGAGAAATTGTAGAAAATAACAAAGGAAAAGGAAGCACAAATACTCAAACACAAACCAAAAAAAAGGTGAAAGGAAAAATGTTGAGAAAATGAAAAGAAGAAATGTTGAGAAGAAGGGAGAGGGTTGGAGTGTTGAATATTCAATCGTTGGCAATGTGATTGCTGCCACATTCATTGTCATCTTCATAGTGGGAGGAAGGGAAGTAATATCATGAAAAAATGTAATTTGCACATTCCATAATTCAAGACATCTATAGGTCAAGATCATCTATAGTAGAATTTTTGAAAAGACAAAGAAAAGGTTGGAGTTCAAGGGAGCAAGGAGGCTTAAGAGCAACACCAATGGATCTAGTATAGATCCAAGAGTTGGACGAAGAAGAAGGTGTGGAGCAGCGATCTATGGAAGGACATGTGGCAACATTGAAGAACGCAAAGGAAAAAGAAGTACATGAGGTGGGAGTGCAACCATCGAAAGAAGTGCAACCGAGTAGAATGGGGATCAACATGGTTGCACTATCAGTTGTAAATGCAAGGAGGAAAACAACACTACTAGAAAAGAGGTATTTGCATTCCGGATCTTAATAGATTCATGTGGATACATATGAAATAAAATTATGACAAGCATGTTGAGAGGTTAAAAAACTAGGAAAACATCAATGAATAAGAAGTATGGGCTAATAAGGTAGGGCTTATCAGAGGTTTTTAATGAAATGGGAAACACCAATTCCAAATATAATGCTGGAATTTCTTAACACTTTTGTAATAAGCACAAATATATATTTTGATTACAAAGACAAAGTGTATGTGATTAGTAAGTAGTTGATTGTAGATGTCTTTGTAGTATATGTAAAGGGGTATGTAGAAAACCCGAAAAGGCAAGTTAATAAGACTATAGCATTATAGGCCCTACAAGTTGTAGAATTGAACCCATGAATTCTACTAAAGATCAGTGGAATGCAAAGAGTTTGGGTTTGTCATACTTGATGAAATACCTTGCAATTATATTTGTGATCTATCATAGAGAGAAAGTGACTTACTTTAGCAATAAGAATGTCATGACACTTATAAGAACAGAGAAAAGGAAGAAGGTAGATTAGGTGCAAATTATATTGAATAGTTTGTGCAACAAACTAGATCGATGGTACAAATATGTCAAGGACAATAAGAGGGACAAGAAGGACATGTGTCAATCAACCCTGATCCTAGCAAAGATTTTTAAGTGTATGTTGTTTCCACAAAAGAACAGTCCATAGAAACCACAAACTAGGGTCAAGAGAACCATAGAAGAGATGCAAGCAACATTGGAAAACAAAAGAAAAATTGCAACAAAATTTCTAGGGGGTGTTTTAAAGAGGAAGAGTAAAGTTGAATAAGGTGGAACCTCAAGAGTAGGGGCCAAAAAGGAACAGGAAAGCACATAGGCAAGGGCCCAAAAGATGATGAGAAGGAGAGTGGCACCATCTGCAATGCTAACATCAGTACATGTAGGGAGGCAGAATGCTTATGCATCATAGATACCAACTCCATAAGAGAGACATATGAGAGAGCAAAGGCAAAAGATCAAGAGGGAGAGTGATACCAAGTTTCCAAAGGTTGAAGAACAACCATAGATGGAAGGAGACATATATGAAAATTGGATGAACAACAATGGAAGTCCATAGAATTTATAGTAGCAAAAACAATAACAACAACAATAAACACAAAGAGGTCCACATGTTAGTGAACTACAAAAGGAGAGGATGGGAACAAAACTTCCTTTAAGAGTATTCAAACCACTAGAGCTACATGTACCAACTAGTAAACCAAGATCTACGAAAGGACAACCATTTGAATTTGGGTTGGGGAATAGAATAGTACAAGAGCTGGGATCTTTTGAAGAGGGATCCAAAAATGTCACAACATAAACAAGTACACTAAGATTTGTGGAAGAGGTAATTGCAAAGGTGATGTAAGCTAATAAAACAACTAAATTGTTTTAAACCATGGCTACTGTGAGTCTGAATATGGGGAATTTGAATTTGGAAGTGAGCAATCTGAATAATAGACTAGCCATAAAGGAGAAAGAGAAGACCTTGTTTTCAAAAGTCCTTTTTAAATGATTTTTTTTTGTTTGTCAAAAAATTTATGCCCAATGAGTACATAATTGAAATATTTGTTAAAGTTTTTATTTGTATGGAATTTATGGTTTTTTTAAAAATATTTTCAAAATCATTTCACCATGCAAACTAACAACAACATTTTTCAATATAGGTTTTGAGAGGTTTCATAAGTGGTTGAAACTTTAGTAGTAAAAAATTACACTTATGAAATCTCAAAATTTTAAACCATATCCATTGGGTCATTTATAAAAAAAATAATGACTCTTGTAAGTGTTGTATTTGTTTAAAATGAACCACTACATAATGCATACACCTTCGATTCCACATAATCTTGGATTGCACATAGAGATCAAATTTTCAATAAAAATCTTAAAACATAGTGGTATGCATTCTTAACCCAATGTAAACATGTGTAAATTATGAAAATATAATGACAAAAGTTAAACCCACCATAATGCCCATAGCTCTTGTAGAGCATCATTCACAATGAAATATCATGGTTTCCATACAAGTTTTTTTGTTACAAGTTTTGCTTGTAATGGAATCAACCATTCCACCAAATCTTCACAAATTTGCTAGTTGGTCATGACCTAAGCAACCAACACCCTAGTGTAATGAAGGTTGATAATGCCATCAATGTGAATATATTGTACTTCACATCATTGGTGCCAAATACGACATCCATAAAAATAACCTTATTATGACCTAATTAAAAGCATGATTTCAAATTGTGTACATGTCTACATCCTAATGGTGAAGGGGACTTGAATCCCATTCACCTCACTTGCATCTTGGAAATAAAAGACATCATCCAAATGAGCACATACCCACAATTGAATAGAAATTGTTGGGTTATTATGTAGCTGCCAATTACCTTTTTGTGATTTTAGTCCAAATATGCAATGTTTTGTAGCCTAATGAAATCATCCTTAATCAAAGGTTCCCAAGCATTGACTCGAGCTCACGAAATTGTCTTATGTTTGTCATGTATTTGCTTCACCATGTACCTTAACTCTAATTGGCTCCATATGTAATCCTTGAGCTTTTATGACATACACAGAACATACAAAGACATTTGTAAAGTGGATATAGCTTGCCGTATGCACCATGTGTGGGCTCTCCATTGGCTTGAATGTGTGTTCAATGGTAGAGGGTGATCTTCGCAACCTGAGGTTGTGTGTATAGTTGTTTGTTTGAAAAGTGGGCCAAATAACCACATTCTATGGACCTTGTGTGATTGAGTTCTCGATGATGGTCTTCTAGCCCATACCCACACTAATACCTACAAAACATAATCTAATTACATTAGTTTACATGATGACATGTGATATAACATTCAAAATGTCAAAAACCCAAATTATAGGTTGTATTATACCAAGTACGTCCAAGGTCATTTTTTATTGTTGATTTTTTCGCTTGGCCAAATTTTTGTTTTGTTATGATCAATTGGCGTTTGCATATCCCTTCATTCAACCTCCAAAAACTCTAAAATCTTTGCATGGGGAATATATGCAATTTCAATTTCCACCTTATTTTAGCCTCTAAGATGCTTAAACCCATTTCTCCACACCAATCCACATTGGAGAACCCTACTAGGTTTTGGACCTAAATGGATTGAGACAATGGAATTCGCCCCATGCTAGTAATCCCACAAGAAGTGACTCTACAAGAATAGACATACCCCATTTCATGTCAATATTATTATTTTAATCTTGGTATACTAACCCACAACCTCATCTTGCCACAATTACTAAACAACATTACATTTACATATCACTTAATTCATCATTAATTTATTGTATGTGTCCATGCACCAATTAGCATAATTGAATGCCTAAATAATCATTTACAATTGCAACTTATTTCAAAAAAATTACTCAAAATTAACCCCTAAACCTTATAAAAAAAGGATAAAGTATATAATTGTTTGGTATGGTATGCGTTGTATCCTTCATCCCCAAATAAAGATCCAACCTTCATTGCATCTTTAAAAGCCCGCCAAATTGAATAATGAATAAAAAACAATTATGAACCCATCTAACAAATGATTACACATGGGGGAAAAAAAAAAACATTGAAAATGAATGCTAAAATGGGTGAAAGCACATTAAGGTGGAGTACTTTCCGGCCTATGTGGAGTCCATACTAGTGTTAAAATAAAAGACCATTTTACATTTTAACAAAATAAATTATATTGCACAAGTCATATGGCCAGGCTAAACAATTTTTTTAAAATTTTAAAACTTTATCAATTGTAAATAATTATATTAAAATTTTACTTTTAAAAAAATGAGAAGTTGAATAATTGATTCAAATGAATAAAGGACTTTACAAAAAAAATCTACATTTCCTTGTATATATCAATTTATGGTTTTCAAAATCTTTCAAAATTGTCTTCCTTTGTATCAATGGCATCACATTACTTTCTATGTCAAAAAAATTATTCAAATATGCATTTTAATAAATATAGTGAGTCCATAATCATATGATATGGACAATGACGTTGGGTTTTTGGCGTTTCAAAAGTTCAATATGTTATGGTAACTCAAAATCTATTCATGAAATTCATACAATACGATCATTTTGCATCTAATATTAATTTTTTGAATCCTTTTCACATATTATTCATTTATATTTTGTTCCATGGCTCATGATTGATAATCCAACAAGTTGTGACAAGATTATGTACTCCACCTTAATGTGCTTTCATCCAAACCCTAATTCCTTACAACCAATTTTTAAAAAAATTTAATGGTTATAAACTTGTTTTAATTTGCATCAAACCTTTGACCCCAATTTTTTAACTGATTAATTGTGGTGAACTATATATATATTTCAAAACTTGAATGAAATGAGCATGAAGTTTTATTCATACTTCTCATGACAAAGGAGTTGGTTTCCCTCTCCTTCAAAATAGAGGAATGAATTGATCTTACTACATATATGTCCCTTAAAATGAAAGGAATTCCAAATCCCACCTAAAATTTATTGCTTTGTATTTAATTAACAATAAGGTAGGTTTGTGCCTTGCACATTTAATGTCATAAAAAGATTAGGGGCACCTTCCAAATATCCCTATGTGCATCAAATGAGAAAAATATAAATAAATTGATCTATGTAATATGCATTTATTGAATAAAAATGGAAGCAAACTTCTAAGAAATCATGTAAATAAATTAGTCTCCAAGGGCAATACCCAAATTTGACTATTGAATAGTTGATCTTCAAATTTGCCCATGTAGCACCCACATTAGGAAACTACAACTTTATTTTATTTTATTTGGAATATGCAATATTGGTAGGATAATCATAACTATAATTTCATTTTCCAAACCCCATATGCAATACCTTCAAATAAATGAGGGTATACTTTAATGACAATACCTTTATATGGGTGGTGCATCAAATTTTAATTGTGGCCTTGCATATGATTATAACCAAAAAATCTAATTCAATTACAATACCTTCATATTTAGTTTACAAGTGGTGGATATTGTTTCCTAATGTTCAATGGTATTGCATGGCCCCAAAAAAATTGAAAGCCAATGTAGTGCCTTAATGGATGGAATAGATTTAAGGTTAGGGTTGGCATTTTTTTGATGTCCTAAAGGTATTGCTTAGTTCCAAAAAAACCTAAAGATTACACAATACCCTGTTGAGTTTAGGGTTAGTGTTAAGGTTGGTGGATGGTGTTCAAAATTGGTCCTAACAATATTGTTTGACCCCCAAAAAAACCAAATTTTTTGCTTTATTTTGCCTAAGAAAATGCAAAGCAAAAAAAACGATAATTTATATTACGACTTTTTCTGCTTTGCATTTGCCACTTTCTTATGCCTTCTCCAACTGTTCTTTTTCTTTGAGAGTATTTAGCTCTCATTTATTTACCATGTGAATTGAGCGGGCTTGTTTTTAAAAAAAAAGTCCCCCCCTCTTTCTCAATATCATCGTAGTTTTACCACTATTAACCAAATTAGTAAATTTATTCATATGCTAAATCTAATTTATAATTGTAGATAGTGGAAACCTTTGGGTAATAACGGACTTGAATCGCTGACTCTCTCGGTGTAAACGAGGCACTCTACCAACTGAGCTAATTACCCTAATGTGTTGTAATATTTTAATGAATGTATTAAGTTTAAAGTTGGTGCATTGTGTTTCACATTATTTTAAGGGTATTACTTTGCCTTATGTAAATACCATAATTGTTGTATTAGGTTTAAGGTAAGGGTGCCCCCTTATGTTTCACACCCTTTTAAGTTTATGGAATATCCTAATTGGTTCATTAGGTTTAAGGATGAGGTCTACAAATTATGATTGGTGTTATGTCAAGGGTATCAAATAGATAAAATAACAATATAGAACTTATGCAATACCCACATGTGTATATCACAAATAATCTTGGAATGTTCATTATGAAATATGACAAAGGTATTGCGAAAAAATATTCCTTAAGGTTTAATTAGACTTGCACAAATGCTTGGATTGCACATGCAATACCTTCATCTACTAACAATACATTTAATCAATTTTTTTGTTCAATGCAAAATGCATAAACCACATATGGATCTTTGCAAATCCATATTCTTTATAAGCATATCTCCTTGCATACATTTTTTCCAATGCCAATGGATGTTTGTGGAACCTACATTAACCCAAAAAAATGTGGCATGCAAAATTCATGGATGCCACAAACCTCATGGTACAAAATGTGTATTAGTCCAAAAATAGGATGTCGAGCTAAAACTTGGCCAAATGACCATGGAAAATGATGTATGTTCACAAATCACCTCATACTCTAACCATTCACTCTTACTTTTGTTCTCAATCTTACTAAAACAATCATTGAATTATCCATTTGCATTCTGATAATGAGCTGTTGCATTCTATGCAAATTGAACATATTGTCATGTGTATAAATGTCAATTTGCCAAAAACAATTTCTTCGCATTTACTATGAACACCTCCTTAGAGGTATTTTGAATCCTAAGGTAAATATACACACTTGTAAATCAATGAGTAAACTTACCAACACATGTTTCAAGCATAATGCAAATTTCAAGTGAAAAATGAATGTGAGATCACTTGTCAACCATGAACCATCTTCGTTTCATGATAATGAACAACTAGAATGATTTCCTTTTCACACTCCTTTTTGCTTGAAGATCTTGTCCAATTTCAACTATCCCACACGTCCTTAAGGCCCTTTGCGTAGGAAATCTTGTTAGCTTGAATTAAATTAGCAAGATCATTGTCTTTTTTTAGTTTGGCCACCACGTTGGAGTGCATGGACCCCACACCCCATGTGGAAATGCCCAAGAGAGTAAGCTAATCTTAGCAATGTAAGTTTCAACATTGATTTTATTCAAGTAATGCATCATTTTGAAATTGATCTCATTTGTGTCTAGCACATGCCTTTGGTCAAACAATTATCTTTTTTTTGGTATGTCAAAACCTGGAAAAATGATGGCTTAAAACCCATGCATTCATTGATGCGTGGTCTTGTCAATGTGGCCCCTTTTGATGGGTAGATGGACACATGGGCTTCTTTGGCTTTATGGAAATATCATGCTCTCGACACAAATGTTTCACAAGAAAATATTTGGCCAACTAAGATGCACAACCTTGTAAATAAACCTATGCCCATATTTTCCCCAAGTCATGCCCTATTTGGTAACCCCATGTGATTGCACATTCACTATGAGAAATCATGTCCACAGAGACCACATTGCCTTGCAACTAAAGTTCGAAAACTATTCAAATGCAACTCCTATGTAACTACACATTATAAATATGGTGATTTAATGAATAAATTTCCATTTCAAAAAATAAACTAGTTGTTATGTAGTTGCATCGTAATTCTAATGTGTTTTGTATATGGTAATTTATATGCATTGTATTTTTGCATGTAGTTAATTACGTTTGACTTTTTGAAGAGTTGCATCATAGTTGTAATATGCAACTAAGTTAGGACTATTAAAAATGAGCTACACATTAAACAACTTTTCCACAGCTAATGTATAACTTTCATACATGCAATTACGCCACATGTCTGCATACCCGTCCATGAGATACAAGCTTTGCAATTGGTTTTCAATTATGAAGTTTATTTGTGCAGTTGGTTGGCCACTATGTGGTCATTTTGTAGCAACTAGTTGTTAATAATTTATTAATTAGTAATTAATATGTAATATAATTAATTATTTTAAAAATAAATCGAATAAGAAAATATTCATATGAATTCATTGGTCAAATTTAAATAATTATTTAAAATAAATCCACATAATAAATAAATAAATATCTATAATTGGATAATTAATCATCTAATAACTAATTAGCTATTTAAATTTGATTAATCATTTCAAATAATTTTGATAATAGATTTTGATAATTAATTATTTGAATTAATTAACTAACTTATTATCTAAATTATATTCATTAATTAAAATAATAAATCTAGATAATTAATATAAAATATTTAATTCAAATAATTAGATTTCAAATAATTATGTTAGATGGTTAATTATAAAATTCAGATTAATTTAAAATTAAAATCAAACTAAAAGCATGTGGGGAAATATTTATTTTAGTTAATGTAACTCAATTGTAATTAGAGTGCAACTAAAAAATTTAACCCATATGTTTTGTTTTCAAAATCTCATCTCACAAACTACATAAAGGAAGCATTTTCTCTTGCATTTTCACATTAAAATACATGTGCCATGTTGTGATGAAGTCGTAAAAGCTTAATTCTAAAGGCAAAATACAAAACAAAATTAAAAATTGTATGTGGTTAATTTTAAATTCACCTACCTTTCTACTTACTTGCCTACTTTAAAAAGTAGGTCCTATTTTTCTACCTACTTAGATAGGTTGGTAATTAAGTAGGTGAGTTGGTATGTAAGATCTACCAACTTACCTACCTAGGTACTTATATATATTTTTTGTTTTGAAAATTCAATTAATATGCCATGTGGTAAAAAATTTATTGTGCCACATGTCATAATCTAAGACCATCTAAAATGGATGATCATAATGGACAATGGATATCAATATATATATTTTAAATCACCTTTAAATCCTCATAATGTCATGTGTTAAAATTTGATGAATGGATGAAAAATGACATCAACATGACATATTGGTTGCAGTCATAGGGGAATTGCATAGTAGTTGAAAATGAGTTGTTGCAACTGAATTACAATGAATTACATTAGAGTGAGATCGTATATACGATGAATTGCATTTCTTGTGCCTCATGCAACTTGTTTGATAGCACTCATGGGTGTAAAAATATAATGAGTTGCAAATGGTCATTAAAATTCAAAAATTGAGTTGCAAGCCCAATTACAAAACACCCCCTTTTTTTATAGTGATTCGTTCGTAAACCAACAAAATAAAGAAGACTAAAGGAGGGAGAGATTCGAAATGTTTAAATACATTACAAAAAACAAGGGTATTACATTTGAAAATGAAAGTTAAGGCTTAAGCCATGAAGGTATTGTAGGTACATTAATGACTACTTTTGAATTTATTGTTTAAAAAGATGAAGGTATTGCATCAATGACTATAAATAAGTTTATTACAAAGGTAATGTGAATATTGCATGCACACCATTGACCATTAATAAGGTTAAACCTTTGGCCATTTGGGGTATTACCATAAAAAAAAAATTGGCCAAAAAAAACCCCACCCATTATTCTAATGTGAGAAAGTGGGCAAGGAAAATATTAACATAAGTATAAAACTAATGTTGAACTATGGGAGGAATGAAGACTACAAATGATTGTTCAAATTACTCTTTTATTGTAAGAACAATTGATCGTTGATGATCATTTGCAACAACATCTGATTGCACTTGTTCATTTGCATCATCATGTTGATTTGCCATGCTTGGAGCTTACACTTATTCATTTGCATTAGTATGTTCATTTGTCACGCATGGAACTTGCATTTGTTCATTTGTTGCATATGTTCAAGGCAGCACTAGTGCATACAAAATGCCATTAGTAGTTACTTTTTATTGTCATTGCTTGAACTTTTTGCGAGTTTACATGTTACAAAAATTAGAGTAAAAACACCAAGATCATAACAAGAGAAGTTAAAAGAAAACAACATGATCAAAATAAAAACACAAGAAGGAGAACACCAAGATTAAAGCAAAATAAACAAGAAGAGAACATCAAGTTCAAAGCAAAAACACTAGGAGGAGAGCACCAAGATCAAACCAAGAGAAACATGAGGAGAGCACCAAGAGGAAGACAATACAATCAAAACAAAAGAAGTAGGAGGAGGGCATCGAAATCAAAGCAAGAGCACCAAGAGGAGAACACTAGGATTAGAGCAAGATAAACATGATCAAAGCACCAAGATCAAACCAAGAGAAGCAAGAAGAGAACAATAGGATTGTAGCACCAGGAAGAGTGAAAGCACTAGGAAAAAAAATTAGGATTAGACTGAAAGCATTAGGATGAAAACACTAGGTCTAGAACTAGAGCACCAAGATTGGAACAAAAACACCAAGAAGAAAACATTAGGATCAAAGTGAAAACACTATGAGGAAAGCACCAAGATCAAAGCTAAAACATTAAGAGGAAAACACTAGGATCAAAACAAGAACATTAGGAGGATAACACCATGATCATGACAAGAGCACCAAGAGGATACCAAGAAAAGTAGGAGGAAAACACCATGATCAAAGCAAGAACACTATGAAAGCATTAGGATTAAAGCGAGAACACTAGGATTAGAGCAAGAACACCAAGATTAGAAGCCTATTTGATTGAGGCAAGCAAAAGTGTTGTGATGCTAAAAATGAAAAGGCAACAATGGCAACCATAACCACAATGGAATATGGGAACGTTGTGATGTCGATGTTGAAAAGGTGGTAATGACAACGACGACTACCATGACAAGCAAAAGTTATGATGTCAAGGTTGAGAAGACAATGGCAACCATAGAACGGGAATGTTGCGATGGTGAAGCCAAAGGATCATGAGGGGAGGTCAATAGGAGAAAAGGATTAGGGTTTAGGGTTTTTGAAAAAAAGGTCTATAGGAAAAATGGTTAGGTAGGTGGGAAAGGGGTTGATAGGTAGAGATGGGTAGGTAGGTTCAGGGGGCAAGGGGGTTGGTGGGTAGTTAGGGGGTGGTGGGTAGGATGGAAGGTTGATCATTGTGGTCAAGGAGGTTGGGGAATTTTTTTTAAATGCTAAACTACCCCAAGGGACAAGGACCTTAAGGTTGGATTTCATCCCATCCAAAAAATTCCAAAATGGGATTTTTTGGATGGTGCACTAGTGGGTGTTATGTCATTTGGGCCTTGACAAAAGAACATACAACTTATATCATGTTCAAATTGCCTACACTATGATTTAGTGCTTATTGGATTGCATGCCATGTTGTTTCTAGGTGGATCATCCAAGTATAATTTTAATCACATGGTTGCAACATGGATTTTGTGTAATTGGTTAGTTATTTGAATGACTGGTGTGTGTACTTTAACAAACCCCAAGTCACCAATACTTGCTAATAATTCTTTCACATATTATAATGTCACGTAAATAAACAGAAATTCGGTTCAAATAACTTTGAAATGTTGTAATCAACCAAATCCTCTTGACGGGTTAGTCCCCTTGTCCTTTCTCATACTTTTGTGTTGTGAAGGGTGGGGTGCGCTTCATTATGAAAGTAAAAACTCTATCATCACACACTCATGGGTGAAATGAACATTCAATGAATTTGAAAGATGGCTTGTCAACAAACACTACCCAAGTGGGAACCATTCAATGGCACCCTATAATCAAACGACCAATTCTTAAAACTTGTGGTTGGGGTTTTAAAACCTTTCATTATGAAATATCATTTTTTAGTTGGTAATGGCGTTTCCACCATCTTTTTGACCATAAATGAGGTTTATAAAAAAAAAGTTAATTAAATTAAATTGAGATAAAGTTCACATCTTTTAGTAATAGGAAGGATATTGTTTGTGTATATGAAGTTTGACATATCTAATTATAAGATGCATTTCAATTGCACAAAAAAAATACCTTTGTGTTCATAAGATGCTAGATTAGTTTTTTTGGTCGCCCCCTATTTTGAGAGATTTTATCATGGTTGTTTCTAAGGTGAACCGACACAATTCACACTAGTTATTTCACCTTTTTCGATGAGACCTCTTAATGGCTTTATTAAGTCCAATAAATGTTAGATTTGGACCTAGAAACCTTGATTTAATAAAATAACTTCCCTTCCAATTTTAGTTTTTAAAAAGAATTTAGAAGTTACACTCATAGGATTTTTTTAAAAAATAATTATGTTTAATTGGATTTATAGTCATATTGGATTGAATAACTATGTTCACTAAAGTCATGTTGCAAAGCTCGTTTAAGCAACTCAACATGACATGATGTCAAGTTGTGTCCAAAACAACTATGTGTGGATTTACATTTAAAATAAAAGTATGTAATCATTTATGACACATGTAATCATGTTACAATCATTTATGACATATGTAATCATGTTGTAGTCATTTAAGACCAAGTTTGGAATCTCAATAGAAGGAATTGAACACTCATTTCCACAACCACAAACCAATTCCATAACCATCCAACCAATACTTCAACTTGTAATATACTATGTCATCACATAAATATAATAATATACATTTCAAATCTTATGCATTATCATATTATTATTTAATTATGTAAGTTCATAATGAAATTAATTTCACATTTCAATTACAGGATACAAATTTATTTGAATAAATATTTTTGATTCAGTATTCAAATTGAATGTTTTAAAGTCTTGATTTCAATTATAAATTATTTATAAATTATAATTTTTGATTAAATTTAATATTCAATATTTAATTTGGTTCATACATTTGGATATTTACTAATTATTAAGTTAAATTGATTTAATGTTTTTTGGCCCATAAATAGAAATAAGATTTTGAATTAAATTTAATCCATATTTTAATTCCATGCTTCTATAAAATTTCAAAAGTTTCAGATGTAAATTTAATCAATTTAGAATATTTATTTCATGAATTTCATTGTAAAATTTTTAATTGTAAACATACACATAAATATCACATGATTTAATCTTTAGAAATAAATTTAATTATCATTGATTAAAACTTAATTCATGTATGCATGCCATTTCTAAAAATAACAAATTAGAATATAACATTTTTATAAATCCCTAAAAAATTATTACATTTGAACTTCATATACACATGTGTTTTCATGTAATGCATACATGACTATTGCCAACACAAAATGACCTATGTTATTGACTACAATTATGTTAATTTGATTACATATATACACCATATGGCAAAATCACACATGTAAATGTAAAGTGATGAACATTAATTTTCCACATCATATTGTAAATAATATTATAATTTTTGTTTTTAATAGGTGGTTGCATAAGTCACCAAATCCTTTTAATATCATATCATAATGTCATATGTTACATCATGTCATAGTTATTGTTGTTGGTTAGTCATTTTAACAACTTTACATCTTTAGCTTGAGTGTATATAAAATTAAATACATGCTCACATTATGCTGAATATTCATTTCATTAATCCATTAGTTGTAATAATCACTAGATTGCAACTACACATATTGTCACATAAGTTAAATGATTGTAAATATGGTTCATAGTTGTTCTTTTAATTGTTGAGGACCACTAGTTGTTTAAGAAGTGATTGCATAGGACATGAATTCTTTTAGTGGGTGCAAGTTTGAGCTTGGTTCTTCTCATTTTAGAACCTTGTAATTATGATTTTAACACATTTTTTCAAATTCAAGATCTTCTAGACCCAATTCAAAACTAAGTTAATTCCATGTAAACATTACACACACCCCTATGCTAGATATTGTATAAATAAATTTTTTATATCAAATTAAAATTGAATTCTATATAAGTATGTGTTCAACAACTAATAAAAATCATATTTAATTTTGAAAGTGAGCCCACATGTTAACTTTCCAGAAAATAAATCAACTTGTTTTTTCACAATTCCACTTTGAATCTAGATTTAACAACATACTAGTTCCAACAAAGATGTGAGTTCAAGTTCAGATCACAAAAATGTGATGTTAAACCTTCAATATTAACATTGGAACAAGATGCCTTCACCAAACTTGTTTTTGTTTTTTAAACAAATGGAAAACATCCATTGTAAAAGGGCAAAGTACAACACAAAACTGGCTAGGCCATCACCCCCAACAAACCACATACACCAAGCCTACCACATAATGTAGCCAACATGTGTTGGTTGGTAATACCATCGCATTTTTGGTCCATCACGAACACAAATGGCGTGGTGTGGACACCACACCTTGTCAAATGCTTCTAGGATCTTTTTTGCATCTTTTACTTGTTTTTTTATTTTCAAAAGATACTGTTGCCACTCCAGCTTCCACAGTTCCTTCCTAATCTTGGAGTCACACCACACATCACTATTATTGAAGTCTGCGTCGTTTCTTTCTACCCAAATGAACCAGAGGGTAACCCCACAAAATAATGACAACAACTGACTAAATTTTCTTAGACTTTTGGGTAGCCTTAAGTTACTAAACAAACATTGTTCTAAGCACTAGGTTTTCCTCCTATTAGGGTTGTGAGAGGTACCTTTTAGGTCATAAAGAAAAGATAAAGCAAGCTCCCATGCTCCAAGGGCCCCCAAGGCAATTCCACAATCTATGGGCGATTCATTTAGGGTCAAATGCTCACATGAGGGGCACTCCAACTGTGCATAATGGTTTACTTTCCAGTGCACCAATCATTGATTGCAAGCACCTGGTGCCAGAAGGACCAAATAAATCCGGCGTTTTTTTGAGTTCACCTCTATTGCCACACTTCCTTCAAGTCGAACTGAAAGTTAATTGGGATTACATCTTTCCATTTTTCAAGTACATTTGTTTTAAGTTTGTTTTTTTGGTTAAGCGTGTTCCTTTCTAGCTTGGCATTATACCCCATCAACTCTTCCTTCTCGTTCAATTTCGTTAGTCTTGCGTCAAAGGTTAAGTTTTCAAATGTCCCATAGACCAACTTGTAGGTAGATCCTTTGGGGCCTGGTTTCATGAACCTTCACTGTCTTCACTGTGCCTTTTACTAAACTTCGTGTGCCCATAGGTTGAAGCAACCTTTATTTGTGACTGATAGAATATGTTGGAACCTCTTGAGGTACCACCAATGCAATCTACCCAATGGGACCCAGCCTAGGTTGGAATATATTATTGACTTGCAAAAAATCACTATTGAATCATCTGCTTGGTCATTATATTCCCCAAACCGTTCCCAAGAGCTTGTTTTTTGAGTTGGTTCTTTCAGCTCCCTTATTTAGTTATTCAACAAGTTGTCAATGATTTTTTTCCATAAACCTTATTCACCCAATTTTAGTTGAAAGCTATGTTGCAGGGTTCCCCACAAACAGAAGTTGTTGCCTTCTTTGTCCATGGCTCCCTATACTATGCATCCCTACTCTATGGGATCTCTGTGGGCCCTCTAAATTGAAATTCCAACTTCACCCCCTCTAAAAGAAGTGCCCCACTAGAGGTTAACATTTTTATTTGAGTTAGTAATATGAGGTGGGATGAACTAGATTTTGGTGACCATTTTGTTCCATTATTTCATAATCTGTTCCCAAACTTTTGAGCTTGGGATGGAGGTCTGTCCTTGAACCATCATCCAGTTCAAATATGGTGACCATTTCATGTGTCTTGATGGACTATAATGTGCTAGCTTGTGTTGTATAATGTTCTTTGGTTCGACTCCCTTGGTTTTAATCCTGTCAGTACCCATTTACATAATAGAGCCGATAGGGCTTCCTTAGGGTCAATTAGAATTAGGCCTCCAACCCCTTTTGGAGCACAACAATTTAACTAATTAACCCTTGTTTTGGTATGGTGTTTTCCACTTGCCCATACAAAATTACAAAGTATGGACTTACACCTTTTGACCCCTTCGGAACCACCCCATAAGCTAATGAAAAACCACAATGTAGGTGCCAGAATTGAACAGACAATTACCTCCCTTCCAATTAGCAGCAGTTGCATGGTACTTAGAACTTAAGCTTCTTTTTTATTTTGTCCAATAGGAATTCATCAATATCCTTAACCTCTAGGTTAAAATTGAATGGAACACTAAGAAGTTTGGATACCTCCCTTTCATTGGCCCATTTTCATCTAAATGTTTTTGTCTATGTCATTAAGCATGAAAAAAGGAGTCACAAAATGTGTGGATAGTCCTTAAAAATTATTTTTTGAAAATTTGAAAAATCACCATTGAAACACTATATATAAAAAAGTTTGTTTAATTTTTGAATAAGTTGTTATATTTTCAAAGTTGCACCTATAAAATTTTCATGAAAATTCACCATGTTTTAAAAGTTCTTTTATATGTTTAAAGCACTAAAAAAAAACATGTGGACATGTGAATTTTTAGTTCAAGAAGTTCCTTTTCCTTATAAAATGTTCATAAAATCATTTCAATATTTTTGGAACTTTACTATCTTCCACAAGAAGGGATCCAAGTGTTCAAAACATTCAAAAAATTTAAAATATATATCTTTTTAGATGATGATATTCAAACATCCTTAAGCATTATTATAGTCTTGAATATGTAACCATGGTTTAAAATAAAATTATAAATTTAACTATAATGTAAGGCTTGTTGCAAAAGAATTTGAATTTTTATTATGTTATATATCATGTTTGATCTCAAATTTGATATTAAGTTTGAGAAATTATGTGAAAAATGCATTATAAACCAATTGAAAACTTTCACATGGAAAATATAATCCTTGGACAGGACTTTAACCTTGGCACGACTAAATCCCTTTTGCATGCTTTCACCCATCAAGGTTTTATTGTTTTTTTCTTATTGTTCTAATATGCTATGGATTTTTCCCAATTTATTTCAAGGTTGCCCACACACATTTTTTTTGGGAATAAACTAAATACATTATGTAACATTGTTTTTTCACCTTTGATAATGATTGAAGTATCGTCAACATACTAAGATATGGTTTGTTGTTTGCTCCCACCTAACAAGATGATGCCTTTGATTTCACCCCTCCTTTTCGCTCCCTTAACCATGAAATTAAGAACTTTGTCTATTAAAATGAAAAGGTAAGGGGCCAAAGGACACCCTTGCTTTACCCCTCTTTCAATCCTAAATATGTCTTAGTAACATCACTGTTAAGGCAAATTGCTTCTTCCGCATCCTTGAACAAAATTCTCACCATAATAATAATTCTTTTTACCATTCCCAATCACTTAAAAGTTAAGAAAAAACAATCCTAGCTTACTCTGTCGTAGGTTTTTGAGAAATCAAATTTTAAGTATACTAGTGGTTGATTTGAGCACTTAGCACAATCGCATGTTTCATGTGCCAACATGACATTGTCAAAAACGTAATGAGAATTGAGAAAAGTAGTCTAATTGACATCAATTATTTATGTGAGAATTTGTTGAAGTCTAAAATGTAGCGTCTTTGTATATATCTAAAATGGCACATTGAAGAAAGAAATTGGGCGCCAATTTTGGAGATTATCTTCATTTCCCAATTTGTACAAAAACATGATTGGGTTTTTGTTCATTTTTTTACGAAATAAACCTTCTTTGATAGCTAAACATATCAAATTAAAGATTTTGTGCTTATTAAACCCCCAAAAAAATGTAAAACTCAATCACCACACCATTGAGGCCAGGGGCTTTTCCTTTGGTCATCGATTCTGCAACTACACAAAATTCATTGTTAGTTGTTAGTTTGCAGGCCAATTTGACATTCATGGCTTCGAAAAAAAATTTAGGTAGAGAATTTATATATCATTGCCTTGAGTTCTTCCTCCTCTTGTGTAGAAACCTTTTTCTTATGAATTATTGCCCAGATTAGTGGGAAAAAAAAACAATTATATGTTTTTACTAACTTTAACAAAATGTCATTTTGTAATTAAAAGTTTTGATTTGTGGATGTCAAAAGTAGGAGATGATATTTTTGCATTGGTGATCAATTTTTTAGGAGTTAATTAGTAGCCAAAGCACATTACCCTTGGCACTTTTGAGCCAATAAATATTAGTGGACAAACCTTGGCCAAAAACTTGACAAAATTGTTGGACAATTATGCATTGAAGAGAAAAATTAATGCTTATGTCAAGGATTAGGGATTTAATTTGAACACTATGATTACAACCCTAAAATCAATTGTAAGTTATGATGTGTTGGGTTTGGAAGAAAGTTTTTAGGGCATTTGTTTTGGTCATGCATTTTAAAGGTTGTCAATATGCTACAACATAAATAAAAAGTTTGTAAAAACTTACGATATGTGTCAATCAAAATTGCTCAAAAAGATGTGCAAAAATCATAACTTGGCCAAAGAATTTGGAATGGTAGGCAAGAATGGGAAAAGGCATGTGTCAATTCAAGTTTTCCCCCAAGGAAATTGAATATTCCAATGAAGACAAGGCAATTTTTTAATTTTTCTAGACTTTTTTGTGTTCACTTTATTTTTTCAATTCTTATTTTACATGGTTGAACATTTTTTTAACTTTTTTTTTCAAATTCTATTATGCATTTAACAATTTATTTTACTTTTGTAGATTTGCCAATAACATTATCTTTTTTCAAAAAACTTTGTGGTTTAAAGAAACATTTATATTATGTTACAACAAGTAGAATTCTGTGAAAATGAATGTAAGAGTACCACCTCCTTTGACATGGCACATTTGTTGGATTATTGTTGATTTTCTTGGCCTTGTTGTGTTTGCTTGTATTTTGAACTAGTATAAGGGTCATTGGTTGTTAAGTGATACACCAAATTCTACCATATCCATGAGTCTAAAATTTAGGGATGAATTTGATTACGCAACTTTTGACAACTTAATGGAAGAAGATGGAAATGTTGTTTATGAGTTATCATGTTTGGCCTCCAACATACAAAAAAAGTTATTCATGTTTTGGATTGTTTTATTTTTTTCTTAAAAAAATGAAAAAAGGAAGGCCCATAATATGCTTTCTTTAATGTTAGACCCCAAGTTTAAAACTTTTCGTCTTTTGTTCTCACTTATTGGTTGTGAATGAAGTAAAATAATTGTTGAATGATATGAGAAAAAATCTTTGTTTCCTATGTTTTTTTAATGTTATTATCATTTGCATTCATTGGTTGAATCTAGAAGGGGTGTTGTTGATCAAAGGGTTGAAGAGGATAGGAATTTCGATATTTTTGAGATGATAGCCAACATAAGTGAGCCAACAACAAAATTGGTCAATAGAGAGCTTTTGATTTTCAGGCATTATCAAGTAGATGGTAAAAACGTCAAGTGTTTGCAAGGGTGGGAAATACATGAAAACATGTTTCCTACAATTTGTTTTTGTGCTAAACAAATCTTAGGCATAGTTGGATCCCAAATTGAGATAGAAAGAATATTTTCATTAACTAAAATCCTCTAGTTTTTAAAGAAATGTCATTTACAATCAAATTTTTTTGACAAATTGATCTTTGTCACAAAAATTGGCACAATTATCCTAGATTAGGTTGTAAATCCTTTTCTAACTTGGTAGATTTGATTGAGACTAATATTAATTTAGAAAAAGAGTTTGAGGAGTTTGAAGGAGCTTTTGAAAGGGATGAAGTTATGGAGTTATAAATTTTGAATAAAATTTTTAACAAGTTTCCATACATTTTCAATGATTTTAAAGTTTTAAAATATTTTAATTAATAAAGAAAATTAATATATTAGTAAATTAAATTTTAATTTGTGAAAAATGTAATAACCAGCTGATGAAAACCGAATTTGAAAATTGATTGTCATCATATATGCAAGAACCACCCTATTTGAGAATTGGGTGAATTTGGAAAAAATTTAAATCCTAATAACCTGATCAGTTTTCATCAGCTCAAAAAATATATATATTAGAGAACTGATCAGGTTCTCATAACATGATGTAAGAACTGGAATCAGCCCATTCTCACAAAAAAGTGAGAACCACCCAACACTGGAAGAGTGAATATGGAGCAAATTAGGTTTGCAAAATTACTTGCTTTAGCCGCGGCTGGCAAGTTCTAGACCATTTTCACTTGTCTGATGGAGTGGGTCCCGTGGCACATCATCTATGAGCAGTTAGTTCCTTGTCGTATATGGGAGATAAAAACAAGTGCTGTCGTGTTCCCAGTTTTGAAGAGAACCTTGGGTTGAATGTGTTGTAAAAACGTTTGTGCATAATGTGAAGACTCATCCTGGACTTTGGGCTTCTTCAATATTGTCCATATCTATTATCCGAATATTCACAAGAGAACTCCAGGGTTGAAAGAAAGATTAGTCTTATCACCACCAATCAAATGACATGTGGCAGAATTGAACTTGAAGTGAAAGACTCCCCCAAAAGTATGGAAAAGTTTTTGTGGGGAGGGGGAAGGTAAGTTAGTGAATAGGTTACATGTGCAAGACATGCCAGGAGAAGAAAACAACACAAAGTGTGCATCATGCTCCCTAGTTTCAGGGATGATGATACAATCTGACTTCATACGAAATCTCATTCCCAAAAGCTTAGGAAAATGGCCAGAACCCTTGGAGAGAGGGGGAAAAGCAGCCCCATGAAAGCAGGCAGGGGGGCAGAACCCTTGGAAGTTGGTTAGAGGGGTGGGTGTGTTGATTTTCCTCCCTTTGATTACAAGCAATTTGTGGCTTGAGGGATTAAAGTGCATTTCCATAATAGGTCACCTACTATTTCAAAGTTACCTCAAAAAAGTTATCCACCCAAACTTTAAGGGCTCTAGTGTGGGTCTTCAGACCCCTACCTATTCTGCTGGGTGACCCCATTATTACGATGGATTGCCCACTCTCCCCAGTCCCCACCCCGAGAACATAAAGATCTCCAATATTGACAACTGTTATCAAAAGGCCTTTTCATAGTAAGCTCCCACCTTTCAACTACCAGGTGAAGAACATTATGGAGACTGAAAAGTTTCGCCATGAAAACCCCTTTCATTCCCTTCATTTTCAATGCTAAGTTGAGGTTCAAATAGTGAATGGACTCTTAGTGAATTTCACCCTTATTACTTCATTATTGTTTCACAAATTGAGCTTGTAAATTTATGGCCTTGGATAAAGTTAAGTAAAATGTGAAAACCTAAGATAAATTTTCTAGTGTATTTTGGAGGTAACCTTACAGAATGGAACTTTTCATCCACTTTTCACCCATGCTCTTTTTGTTCATTTTTTCTCATGATACCCACCAGGTATGTGTATCAAAGGGGGAAAATGAAAAACATTTTCATAGGTTTTTACTCTGGGTAATGCCCAATGAGTGGGGCACTCCTGAAGTAAGCTGCCCTTTGCCTTGGGCAGGCAATTACTTTGTGAACTCCTAACTGCTTGGCAAATTACCCTACACTTAGTCTGTGACTTGCCTGTCCGGTGTTGCTTAGAAGTGTAGAAAAGAAACTGAGAGTGCAATGAAAAGGTAGAAGAGAGAAGTAGTGTCAATTGCTTGTGAATAAAAAATTGGGTCCACTCAGGAGTTTTTTTATAGGGTTTCATCTTTCCCTACATTGAACAAACAGCAAAAGAGGTGAGGCCATTTATTGGTGATTTTACAAATCTGTATGACCCCACAAAAAAAACTCTCTTTATGTAAGAGAGAGGAGGAGGGGGAGGAGTGAAGTCATATGGAAGCCACTGAATGTGGACTAGAATGTGGACTACATAACTGACCACAAGAACAAGTAGAGTCACTGAATATGGATGGTACTTATGGATGTGAAGAGAGCTTTATTCCATCTGTCCTGCAAAGTTACTTTTGAAGCCTTTGGTGACAATCCTAATAGTGTGTAGAGATGGTGTCCGTCCATGGTTTCAGAAGGAAGGGAAGCTTTTTCATCAACAGTGTGAAAACCCAATATTGCTGATTATGGATATTCATATATCCAGCCCACATTTGGCTCATGAGTCTATTCCCCCCAGCCACCCACCCTTCATTTTGAGAGCGAGAGAGAACCCCAAGGAGGGGAATGGCAGGGGAAGCTACAAGCAAAACCCATGAAATACCTACATTGGTGAAAGGAGGCACCAATTAATAGGTATTAATATGTTGCTGTGGATACTGGCAGAGGATGGTGTCATCATGGCTTTGGGTTGCAGGTGATAATGTTAAAAGGTTTTGTTCTTGAAGTGTTGATAAGTCAAATGGATCTAATAAATAATTATTTATTGAAGGGATCTAATATTAAACGACTTCCACCAAAGCAAACCCTCTTACACTCTCCAGTTTCAAAAAACCCTAAGAAAAAAAAGAAAAGAAAAAAGCTTTGTACAATTGAAAACTGGAACCACATGTCTGGAGACTATACTGACATAGGTTAAATAATTTTTATGACATATTTGAGCACCCCTTCTTCTTCCCCTTCTCATAGTTGTCAACAGGAAGATTCAATAAAAAAAATTCACTTTGTACATAACAATGTTTGGGATTGAAACATGAGTTTAAAGTGAAAGGAGAGCACAAAGGCAGATTACTTTACAAATAATATCTCTATTAATATAAATGTGTTTGCAATAAGTAGAGTTGTGATTCCAATGTCATAGTTTGAGGTTTTTTCATTACCCATATCACTTGTGACCTTTGAGCATCATTTTTCACTCTGGTTTGATGGAACGAGCAAAAAGAAGACACATTATGTACAACAAACCTAAGAGGCACATCAGATGTCCCCCTGGCCCCACTTCCTCCACACCCCAAGTTGTGTTTTCCTGCGGGAGTCAGAACAACTTCAGGCTGCTTAATTTTGCGGTTTCAGTTCTATCCTCACACATAAGTGTCAGATAATGAGATTGAGTATTGTCAGTATAAGCTGGCTGCAGTCAAGGTACACTGCAATGGGAAGTATGTAGGAGGCTGTGACATCATATGCATCAGCAGCAATAATCTTGTGTAGGAAGAGAATCTTTTCTTTTTGGGGGCGGGGGGGGTGGGGGCGGGCTTGGTGTGTGTGTCTGATTTACAACCTCCTTCGATTTCCAATGCTGAAAATTGGGTGTTGGGCAGGTAAGTCATTTATCCAGATATACTCGTGTGTAAATATCAGACTAGAAATGTTTACCTTTTCCCTGAGCAAATCTGAGGTTTGCCTTAACAACATGGGCTCTGGTAAGTGTTTGGAGGTGGGTAATAGGAGGGTATTGCCAAAAAATTTATCATAAAGTGATTATTTCGTGATTAATTTCTCTTTTTTACTCTTTTAAAATGAAATGAGAATTTCCCAGTGCATCCTTCCTCTTCTAATTTCATTTTTCCTCATTACATTGTTGTGAGTGAGCTTGAGGTTGTTGCTTTGAACATTTTGTCAATTCTCTTTAGCAAAGCAATGATTGGGATGATAGTGAGTGAGAGGACTAGTGAGAAAATAGTCCTGAAAGAGTCCCTCTCACTAGTCCTCTCACTCACTATGAGAAAATAATATTCACTCTTTAAGGTACATAGGTCTGATTTGTTGTTATGGGTCAACTATCTCTTGCACCCATTCCTGTCCGCTAATATGTATTATGTTCTTGAAACATAGCTAAGAAACTAAGTGTTGTCTCTCATATGTTAGACTTCCTCCAAGTCCCAATATTTATGTGTCTTTTTAGGGCTTAGAAATTATTTCCATCTCCTTGTTTTGAGAATTGTTGGTGTGTTTGATAATTTGTTTGTTTTATCCTTTAAAAGGTCCAACCGCCACTGAAATGAATGTCAGGATAATTCTGTACAGAAAGTTTGTGCATACACTTGTTGTGTGGGTAGTATCCCTACAAGTTGAAAAATAAACTCTTTGCATTACATTGAGCTGGGTGGGGCCATTGGGGTAGAGTGATCCAGCACCACTTTAGCACGCCCTGCAGGATGGATGCTGTGTGGACAGGAAACACTTTTTCATTGTATTTTTGTCCTATATCTAACCATGATGGTTAACATTGTAGTAGCCATCCACATGCATCTACCAACCTAGTAGCCGGGAAATGCCTCTTACCTGCCAACATAGTAACCACTTACATTCCCTACCAACTGATTACCTATGATTTTTACTCACTATTTATGTGAGAGAAAAAATAAGAGGATTTTACAAGATACATAATTACCAATGTGAAAAGAATAAATAGTTTTTCCTTTAAAAAAATTTCTGGAAATTTGCTTGGTTGTGGCTCATCAACAAGGGAGTGATAACTTGTAACCAGAGTTTCTAATTGATTTCTACTGAATGGTGCACTGGTCGATGCTGTAGGAGCGCGTCATGGGATTCGGGAATAAAAAGCCAATTAGGCAAAGGGACAAAGGATTGAGGTGGCATGTGATGAGGGGGTGAGGAAAAACTTGATTGATTACACTTCTTTCAAAAAAGTTAGGGTTCAGCCTTCCACCAGTCCGTACACCATTAGACCTGAAACCACAAACCACATGTTCACCAAGCAAACATGGCGAGCACTTCATGTGTATCCTCACAACAAAAGAGCCAGTAGCTTCATGTACATTCTGAGGCCTTATCTAAGATGTGTTACTTGTAATGTACATGAGGTGTTGCAAGGGTGTTACATCCTTTTAGAAGTTGGTTGTATATGAGATACCCCACATCCCCAAAACTGGGCCACCAAGGGATTTTTAATCATAGAAATAAGGATCATAGGACTTTCTTCCCCTTTTTATGTCACAAGTTCAAAACTTGTGATGTGCTATTTGCATTTCAAGTCCTTTATAGAGCAACATAAGGTTGAATTCCTCTAAGCATGAGGGGTTCAGAGTAGTTTTTTTCCCTTTCTAATTTAGACATTTCTAACTTATAAATAAACATAGAGTTTTTTTTTAAAATTCATGGAGTGACAATTTCCAACTAACATCTATGCAAACAACCAAAAAATATGTGTTTTTTTGTGTGGTGGAATTATAGTCATCAGTGTTGACTTGGAATTTTCAAAACTATTATCCTATCCTCTCACCTAAATCAATAGGTTACACATGATTTTTTTGGATTCTATCCTCTAAGTAACTAAGTAGTTATGTCCAAGAAGAAAATTCATTGCTATGTATTGGAAAAAATAAATGATTTCAAACTCAATAGGTATTACATTTATGCCCCTCAACCAATTGTTTAGTCTTTGAAATTTGAATGTTTTTGTTACTTATGCTTCATTTATTTAGGAAATTGTAATTGCTACTAGTTTAATGCATTATTAACTATAATAGACTCATAGATTATAACAATCCCATTGGTTCCAAATGAAAAGTAAATTATTTAAAAAAATGAATCGTTCCTATCAAAAAATCATATTATGAACGAAAGGGCAAACCATCCTCGATTAGAAATGCTTGTAGGCCACCTACTAGTGGACAAGTTGTACCTATCAGCAACATTGGTGGTGGAAGTTTTGACAATGGTTGTAACATGCCTCCAAGAAGCAGTGGTGGCGGTCCTCCAAGAAGTGATGGTAGCAGACCCTTAAGAGACCAAAATTCAAGACCATACGTTACAAGACTAGCATGGTAGTGGATAGGACCTACCTGGAATCCGTGGTACCTTTCATGGTATCTCGTCTAACCATCTATATAACACTAAATCCTCCATCAAGTAGGAAATTCTTACCCTACCCCATCTATACAGTGGGAATGAATTTCAATGCCCACATACAAGTTTTTCATAAATCCATTTAGGCCAATGGAAAGAAGAATGATGTTGATATTGTTAATTTGTTTTGTTTTACTCTTCGTAATGCCATATTCAAATGGGGAGAGAATTTCATAAGGGCCATTTAGTTTGTAGATTTGAGGAGTTGGAAGTTACATTTTGTAAGCGCTATCAAAAAGTATAGACAAATGAACAAGTATACATGGCATTATGAGTGATAAAGCAAGGTGAAGACGAGAAGGTGGAAGTATATTATGAATGTATACTAAAATTAACAAACAACCTTCAACATTGAGCAAATGATAGTTTGTTGATCTTTTTTTTCGAGTAGGATTGTGACCATATCTCTAAATAACCACAATGAGGATGAAGAAGGATGCCTTGTTTGAACACAAATAAACTACAATTATAGCTTATGAAAAAAGTATGGGAGACGCTAATGAATACCAAAAATTGCTAAAACTACTAACCAAGCAGAAGAAAGCTAGTGAAGGAAAGTGGACATATGTGATTTATAGTCAATGCAATAAACTAGGACATTCCAAAGAGTGTTGCCACTAGAATCTACCAAAACAACGAACTTAAAGATATAAAAAAAGTAGCACTGAATGGAGTTTTAGCCCAAATTGGTGGTGGTATAGGAAATCAATCTAATAACAAAGGAGGTTGCAAAAAATGAACAAATCCAATTCCATCCTTTACCATTGCTTCATTTGCAATTTTGTTGAACTTAAAATCTACAACTATCCTCATAAGGACGTAACTTAGGTGATGTTCAAGAAAAGGCAATGACAATTACACCCAAAAAGGAAGATGTTGTCAACATGGTTTTGGCAATTACCACCCACAGTTAAATACCTAAGTTAAAGAGAAAGAACCTTTCAAGAACAAGAGTTTGGCTCATTGGCAAGAAGAGAAAAAGTTTCAACATTCATTTGAAGGAGCCATTAAGGACATATAACATAAGGAGTCGTTAAAAATCTACATGGAGCGAATATACAAACTTTGGTTAAAACCAATTTTACACGAAATTTCAATTCATAAATTAAAAATCAATCTACTGGTGCTACTAGTTTTATTGGTTCTACCAATGCTACTAGTTTTACTTGATTTACCAAATCCACCAGAAATATTGGAATTACCATAACAATTAGAAGTTTTTCAGTTTTAAAGGATATCACCCAACAACTATTGGTTGGTATACATACCTTTTATTTTGGGCCAACTATTCCAGATCACCCCAAATTTGGGACACTATGTTGTTACCAAGCTTGCACCTAGAAGAAAAAATGTCATTACATTAGGACTTATTTCAATTATCGCCTTGGTGGCAATCGATCCTCACATGGTTGTGATATAGGTGCACATGGGCAAGAACATGGTTGAAGACGTCCTATTGGATGAAGGATTCAACATCAACATCATGACAAAGGAATTTTGAAAACGATAAGGATTTCCCAATCTTAAACTAGCACCATATACACTTTGGATGGCATATCAAACCATCACCAAACCGGTTAGATTCATCAAGGATATCAAAATCCAGATCCATGGGATTCCATACATTATGACATTCACGATAATGAAAAAGAATGTTTTGGATTATGGTTATTTAATGTTGTTAGGTCGACCATGGTTATGTATTGCATGTGTCACCCATGATTGGGGGAATAACCTGATCACCATTAAAAGAAATGGAATGGTGTGAACCATTATTATGACCAAATATTTGGATAATAATACCAAACATCCCGAGGTTTTGTTGTGTTACAATCTAACAAAAGAACTCACAAACAAAAAATAAATAAAATTTGTCACAATAGAATAGAATTTGTTTATAGTTGGGACCATTACATTATTGGAGTTGATAATTTTTAATGCTGCAATTTTTGGTGAAGAAGTTGGAACCGAAGATCTTACATTCAATTTTCCACACTCTGAAGGACAAATCCAAGTGGATACTACCCCAACGCGCATCAAAATTCAAGATTTGGATATTGTTTGTTGGACGTTACTTGAGGATCACCGAGTAAGACTCCTCAATTTGGGAACTACCAACAACCTTAAGATAGTAAAATTAAATGGAACATTGGATGAATTGGTTACAAGGAACACTTAAGCATTGCTCCAAGAGTATAAAGACATCTTCGCTTGGAATTATATTGATTTCAAGGAAATTCCACCGCATATTGCTTAACATCAAATCGAGTTCAACATAACCATCCCACATGTTCATGAAGTAAGGTACCAAATGAACTCAAATTATGTTGCAATAGTCAAATAAGATTTGGACAAACTTTTAGGTGTAGGTTTCATCGCCCTAGTGGAAGAAGCTAATTAATTATCACCATTTATCGTTGTACCAAAAAATAATGGCAAGTTCACGATTTGTATGGATTTTTGGTGACTCAATGCTACAAACAAGAAATATCCATATCCTTTACCTTTTATTGAAGAGGTTCTAAACAAAATAGTTAGTCACGAGGTCTATTCGTTTTTTGATGGATTTTCCAATTATCACTGGATCATGATCGCCATTGAAGATAGGTATAAGATTGCATTCATCACCAATTGGAGAGCTTTCGTTTAGGTAATCATGCCATTTGGGCTCAAGAATGTTCCACCAACTTATCAATGAATGGTGAATACAATTTTTAAAAATTATCTTGGAGTGTTCATGAAACCATTCATGGATGATTTCAGCATGTTCAACGACATGGACACCCATTTACCAAAGTTATGATTGTGTTTTGATAAATGTAGAAAATTTGATATAAGCTTGAACCCAAAAAAATGCATGTTCCTAGTGCATTTAGGTGTAATTTTGGGTTATGTGGTATCCAAGGAAAACAAGCTATTAAATCTGAAAAAAAAATCGAATGTTGTTCACATGTTTACATTGAAAACACCTAAGGACAATTAGGTTTTCAATGGCATGGCACAATACTATTAGTGTTTTATCAAGGTTTTTGTTTCATTATGACTCCCATTACCAAGCTACTACAAAAGACATAAGTTTTTGAGTGGATAGCAAAGTGCCAATAGGCTTGGGAAGAAATCAAACAACATTACATGGACACATTGATCTCGATTTCACTTCATTGGGACCTCAAGTTTCATGTTCACACAAACACCTCTAATATGGCAATCATGGCTATGTTGACATAAAACCTTATTGAAAAATGCGACCAACTAATTGCCTATATTGCATCATGGTTATTCAACAATCTTGAACAAAATTATACGATGTTTGAAAGGGAGGCACTTGCAATGGTGTATGCTCTCCACAAAAACCGTCATTATTTGTTGGGTAACAAATTCATTTTCTATGTGGACCATATGGCATTGTTATATTTAGTCCAAAAACCCCAAGTTTCAAGGAGAATAGCAAGGCGGTTACTTCTTTTCTTGGAGTATGATCTTCCAGTAATTTATAAACCAAATTCTCATTTTGTGGCGGATACATTATCCCAAATCTTCGATCCCATAAATCAAAGTGGAGTATTGGACCAAGGAATGGATGCTACTTTCTTCTTCTTACAACCAGTGTGGTTATAGGAAATTTCCAAATACCTCACTACCAGAAAATTTCTGGTTCACTATAACCAAAAACAAACGAAAAAGTTAGCCTAAGGGTTTTACGTTTTTCTTTGGTACAAGGAAAGTTATACCATCAAGGTCAAGACCAAGTTTTGAGGTGTTGCCTAGAGGATTCAAAAATACTCACGTTGCTACAAGAAATGCATGAGGGAGGCAGTGGTGGTCATTTCTTATTTGAAATCACAATTTGCAAGAATTTGGATGCCAAGTATTGGTGGCCCACAATGCACAAAGATGTTTTCCAATATTGCCAAGCTTATGACAATTGTCAACAAACGGGGAATATAATACAAAACAACATAGTGAAACTAGTAATTTCATTGCCAACAAAACCCTTGATGAACTAGGGATTGGATTTCGTTAGCTTAATCAAACTATTTAGCATATATACTAGGAACAAATATATTTGGTAATAACTGACTATGCCACCAAGTGGATAGAAACAAAAGCATTGCGCACCAATACAACAACAGTGACGGAAAAATTCATCTATGAGTTCATTCTCATTAGGTTTGGTTGTCTATTTATTTTAGTAAGTGATCAAGGAATTCACTTCATCAATGACACCATCAATATTTTTACACACCATTTTCTATTATGACATATGACCTTGACCACTTATTACCCACAAGGTAATGGACAAGTAGAATCCACCAACAAAGTCATTGGTTTGATGTTTATTAAGATAATGAATGAAAATCGCACTGATTGGGATGAACATTTACACATGGTTCTATATGCTTACCGCATAACATTCAAGGTAACCACTGGACACACATCATTTCAATTGGTGTATGGCCTTTGCCCTTTGATGTCAACAAAATACTTGTTGCCCACGAGCAATTCACATTCCAATCAAGATTTTTCCCCTGCTCATATACTCACTAATTGCGTGGTAGAATTGGAACACAAGGATCAAACCCGCTAAGAGGCAGCAAATCAGACATGTACAAGGTAGTGGAACATGACGTTATGGGCTTAAGAAAACCACAAAATTAAAACTTTCTCTATGGGGGACATAGTTTTGTGGTTTCCAAAAAGCAAAAAAGAACAAACCAGAAAGCTCAAAAAATGGTGGTTTGGCCCATATAAAACACAATATTGTCTCCTAAATAATATTGCAATATTCATCAACATTGACAAGTTTGAACCGAATCCCATTTTGGTGAACATTAATAAGTTGAAATCCTATAGATACTTGGATAAAGCTCCTAGAGGACTAGAAGCCACCATCAAAGGGGGAAGAGAGCATAAGGAGGAATCACAAGAAGATTTTCAAGATAGTTCTATTGAAAATTAGCCTACACCAAAAACCATTGTCAACCGAAAAAATATTTTTAGCATCAACAAACTAAAATATTGAACTACCGAACTAGCAACAATTTCCAGTTAATCAAATTTTTGTAAAGACCAACTGAAGAGAAGGAATTCCACCAAATGATACCTTTTTGGTGAAACAATTGGAGATTTCGGTTTAGCAACAAATTCCAACATGGAATTAGCTAGGAATAATTTTGATATGGAACATCTGATAGTAGATTCCACCACATAATTGACTTAAATAGATTCTAAACATTTCAGCTTGGAATTGGTACAGAGTAGTTTTGGTATGGAATCCACAAAAGAAAATTCCATCCCAAAATTGTTAGTGACAAATTTTGTAAATTGCATTGAGGTAATCATGATAAGGTGTTATTTCATCCAACCCATTGGATACTCCTCACGAATATGTTTACAATGGAACTATGCCACACAGTTTTCATGAGAAGCAAACAAAGACCGTCACCCCCTTGATACGTCATTTTCGATATGGGGTGGTCTTTTTCCTCCATTTATGAAAATCAAAATGGTAATGGCTCCTTCAGTATTATTGTCATCGTAATTATTGTAGGACCATTTACTCCATTCTAGGGATTTTGCCCAAACCATGGACAACATTTCAAAGGCTTTTCAATTAGCCACAATTGAAAAGGATGTTACATAATAGGTGCTATAGAAGAACCTACAAGAGGTAGCCATTTCAAAGGCCAGCTTTGGTAACTATAGACTGCCAACTAATATGATGTTTTGACCATTCAACATCTATAGGCCGAACTGTAGAATTTAAAAAGCATGAAGAAGAGAGTTTAGGAATTAGAAACCAAAACTTCCAACTACCATAATGAATTATCCAAACTCCACAACTTGTTTACCAAAATCGATAAAATTTTGGGCTCCATTGAATCGAAATGGGCTATGTTAACGTAGATTCTTAAGCAGGAGCAAGCCAATCAGAAGGTCATCAAATAATCTTTGAGCTTGACCGATAAGCTATTTGAGGTGGCAAAGGTGAAGGTGGAGAGGTTGGAAAGCCATAACAAAACATTTATCGAAAAAATGCAAAAGCAACAACTGGAATTGTACTAGTCTACCAAAAATAATTGGTTGTTATAACTAGATGTGGAGGAGATGAAACAAAATCCGGGGATCGTTTTAAAGGAACTTGGAACCTTAGAAACGGAGATGAGGATGTTGTGACAAAAGGCTGAATTTGTTGATATTTACCACAATTGGATTGAGGACTTTGACAACCTCAAGATGGAGTATGCATTTATGAAGGCATAACTCCTCATTTATCAATAAAGGAACAAGAATAACCAAGCATAGTAATGGGAACTACTTAGGGAATAGGTGGGTGAGTTCATCCAAAAGGCGTTCGTGTTTTATCGAAAGGATGAAGAACTATACCAACTATGATTAAGAACTTACCAAAAGGTAATGCCTCGCTTAGTTATGCCTCCTTTTGATTTTGGCAAAGCACAAGTTCAATTTAGATCTACATATAAATCCAACACACATAGGAGTGATGAGCAAAGTGAAGGCGAGCAAATGGAGGTGGATTCCGTGGTTACATCAGAATCGCACCTTACCAAATTAGAAGTGGCTTCCCGTAGTGGAATTATTTTCAGTGTTATAGACTTTTTGGTGGAGAAAAAGGCTTTATACCAATTTAAACCCATGCCCCTATAGAAGTTGGAGCACATTCCAGTGGCATGACTGATTTGACACTTTTTAGTGCCATTGTCAAAGACGAATGTATGGTTCCGATGGTTGGAACAAATATGGAGGGTGAGGATGCTATTTTGGCACAATCAAAATCCATTACCATCCTTGCTATTACCGCACCAAGTTTGTTTACCGCATTACAAGATGTAAGATTAGATGTTAAGGAGGAAGTTGTAGATGTAACGTAAACAATGATAATGGAAGAGTAGTGTAGAGAGTATAATCTATAATTATGAGGATGTAATCCCTATTAGAAAGGGGGATGATGTTGAAGATAATTTTTATTAAAACCGGATTTTAACTAAATTTTTACCAAAATGAATTTTCCCTACCGAAATTCATTTATCAAATTTTCTCTATTGAAACTAATTTTTACTACCAATTTAGACCAAGTTATATTTAGGACCAATTTTTTTTGATTGGGTTAATTGCCTATTCCATCATTATGACTTTCCTTCTTGGAGATACTTAAGGATCTCTACCTTTAAAGATTGTACAAGGGAATATTTTTATGAATAAAATTAACTTTTCTTACCATACTTATGTGTGTAGAGTTTTATGTGTTGTTTTCTCTTTATAGTTGTGAGTATTCTATCTTTTTGTATACAAGTTATTCTTATTTATATTTGCCTCGGGTTTGTTTATGTAGAAAGTTTATGAGGTTGTCCTATTAAAATTTGATAGTTCATGTTGTGTCGAAGCACTTTCCTTATTTAAAAGTAGTAACAAGATTTTATCTTCTACTCCTTTATTTTATTCCTTTCAAAATTTGATAGTTCACCGGGTGGCCTTAACAACACCACTATTTTGATCTCACCTAGTTGACCTTTAAAGTTTTTTATTTGAGTTTGATTTTAACTCCATTTTTGTTGGTTTTCACCTCCTCACCTTTCTTAGCCACTTCTATTCCTATGAACCTTAACCTTCTTGCTACTATATAACCAAGCCTTCAAGAACCCTTAACCCCTTGTAGGTCCACAAGGTTTGTTGTATTTGTTGTTGGTATTTTCCCTCACTTTAAAGGGGTTGATGCCCTCAATAACACTTAGGCTTCTTTAGGTGGGGGTTTTTTCTTTCGTGTGCTCTTTTCATTATAAGTTTGTGCACCCGTTCTTGTTCAAATTTGGCCATCGTGTTAGGCAAATGCTTTAAATGAACATGTTTCATCCACATTGCCTCCTTATGTATTTACCCAAATATTCTTTGTCCGTAAGGTATGTTTGATTTTGGTTACAAGCCTATGTTCAATGGCATTCACATTTTGTTGCACCTTTTGCTTTCGATATAATTTTTAGTCACTTTGAACAAACAATCACTATTACAAAACTTGATTTTTCAAATGGTTCAAGTTGATTAACTAGTCCTTTTGTACTAATGGACATGTCCATTTTGATTAGAAGCTCGAAACATGTATTTTTGACCAATCAACTTGACTAAAATGATTTTTTTGACCAATACATTTAGTTAAGTTAAACAACCTTAGTCAAAATGGTTAATGGGTTTTGGTCAAATGAAACATTTAATCAAATTGAACATAAAAAATTGACATCATTAGTCAAAATGACCAATGTTCTTTAGTCAAATGTGACATCTTATGCCTATTACATACCCACCTCCTACTTCCCACTTACAATTTTATAACCTACATACCTTCCTACCAACCCACCCACCTACCTACCTACATATTACCTACCTACCTAGATGTATTACCTACCTACCTACCTACTTATTTACATATCCACCCACCTATAACCTACCTATGTATTAAATACCTATCTACCTACCTAGCTACGCACCCACCCACCTACCTGCCTATATGTACTACCTACCTACCTGTCCACCCACCTATAACCTATTTACATATTAACTACCCATCCACCCACCTACCTGCCTATATGTACTACCTACCTACCGATCCACCCACCTATAACCTACCTACATATTAACTACCTACCTATTTCTATACCCACCCACCCACCCACCTAGATGTACTATTTATTTATTTATCCACCCACCTACAACCTACCTACATATTAACTATTTACTTACCTACCCACCCACTCACCTATATCGATGTACTACCTACCTACTTACCCACACACCTACTTACATACATGTATTACGTACCTACATACCCACCCACCTACATATATACTACCTACCCACCTATTTACCTACCCACCCACCCACCCACCTATCTCCTACAACCTACCTACTTTCATATTTCATAGTCTTATAGTGAAGTGTTGAAATAAACATGTGAAATAAAAAAAATTGACAAAAATTGATGAGTCAAAATGATCAATCAAATGGTCCATACTCTGCTAGTCAAAAATACCACCTCGGTCACAACGGACATGTCGAAATTGACTTGTCCAAAATGATTGAATGGTCTTTTTTATGCATGTTCAAATTGGGTATTTTTTTACTAGATTTGCTAGTAAAAAAATACCAAGTTTTCTAGTAGTGAATTTTAGTTTTGAAACATGAAAGGTCGGATGTGCCACAAAAATTATCAACAACTTCAAGGTATCCATGTCAAGGTGAGGCTTATGCAAATTCCATAAAGCCCTATATACTTGGCAATGAAACATAGGGCCAATCCATCATGCATCTTGAAGTCCCATATGTTTAGCCACACATATTACCCAACTTCAAAATCCATCTGCCTTCGTATTTTGTTGGCATGCTTCTTATATTACTTTTGAGCCTATTTTAAGAGCTTTTTAGCTCAAGCGTATAACTTTTCACGCCCCTTGATCATCTCCATGGCTTTTTTAAAGTGATCTCTTTGTCCCATGGGAATGGTTAAATCCATAGGCATCCTAGCTTCCTTTCTCAATGTTAATTCAAATAGTGACATTTTGTTCATTGAGTGCATTGTGGAGTTATAATAGAATTTTGCTAGGCCTAGATGTTCGTTCGAATTTGTTTATTGATGCTTACATAATTTATAAGGTGTTGTTTTAACACTTGATTGACCATTTTTGTTTATGGGTGAAATGCCCTATTGAGTGATAATTTCGTCCCCACCTCCTAGAATAAGTGTTTGTAGGAGCCCACCATAAACTTGGCATTTCTATCATCTATAATGAACTGAAAAATCCAATGGTGTATAACCCAAATATCAAGGAACAATTTCATTGAATCAAAAGTTGTGATTGTTTTTGTTGGACCATTTTTGCCAACTTACAAAATCAAATGACTACTACAAGAATGGCGTCCACTCCATTCCACTTTTCCCTAAGTAATGTTGCCAAGTCTTGAGGCAACAAACCATGGTGTATAATTCTTTCATGTGAGTTGGCCATTAAAGTTATGTTCCACATATTTTTATGCTTTCAAAAGCAATTGGGTGTCCATTTAATATGAGGACTCCCCAAATAACAAAGTTGTTTACATTTGTGTGAATTTTGAATGGTTTGGTGAAGTTTGGGAACTTCAATAGAAGGGCGGATGAAAGTTTTTATTGTAAGTTTTATATTGCCCTTTGTTACTCTCCTTTCCATTCAAATGATAATTCTTTTATGAGGAGGTTTGAAAGTGGTTTTTCCATGTGCAAAAACCCTCTAATAAACTTTCGATAGAAGTTAACCAAACCTAGGAAGGATCAAATTCCTTTAGTTGTGAACAATCTTTTCCAATCTCTTATGGGGTAGAATTTTTTAAGGTTAGGTCTCACCCCTTCCCTTGTCAACACATGTTTGATGAAGTTCATATCTTCCTAAGCAACCCCATTTTAAATTTTATTGGCAAAAAGTTTGTTTTGTTTGAGCTTGTTCAAAATATAATTTAAGTTTCCCCCATGTTTTTAATGGTCTTGAAATACACCAAGATATCATCAATGTAAATCACGAACTCATATAACTTTTCATGGAAGATTGAGTTCATGAAAGTTGTGAACATTGATGGGGTGTTACACAATCCAAATGACAAGACCAGGAATTCACAAGAACCATACTTATTCTTCATAATTATTTTTTCAATGTTTTCATATGTTATGTGGATTTGGTAGTACCCTGACTTGAGATTGGTTCAATTGAATTACTTAGCCCCATTGATTTAATCCAACAGATCATCAATGTGAGGTAAAGGATAATTTTTTTTTTATTGTCACTTTGTTCAAGGCATGATAATCAATGCACATTTTCAACTTGTTTTTTTAATATTGATAACCAAAATGTGTGCTCCATAAGGCAATTTTTTTTGTTGAATATACCCCTGATTAGGAGGTCTTTGTAAGTAGTTTAATTGTTTTTTTAATTCTTTCAATTCCTTTTGGTTTAACTCATAAGGTGCCTTGGACAATGGAGTTGACCTTGACACCACTTCAATTCTTTCCACCTCTTTATAGGGTGGAAAAAAATCAAGAAGTTCATCTATATAAGAACCTCCAAAAATCTATTGAATGAATTCAAAATACAATGGGGAGGTTGCCTTGCCCCTTTTAGTTGAAGCCTTCCTTTGGAGACTCCTAAAGACATCAAAATTACAAAACTAGGCGATTTTAACTCTTGGGTTAAAAAACCCAAGTTTATTTTGACTTTTGTGAATGCAAAATTATAATCTGTTTTGAATTTCATTAATTTAAAACTCACCTTGGCACGAACTTTCATTTCGTTTCCATTGTGGAGGATGTCTATTTTGTAGGCATCCAAAAATATGTTTCATAAAATTGCATCAAAGCTATCTAAGTTAAACAAGGTAAAGTTTTCAAAAAGTTAAATTCAATTACAAAATAGCTCAACTCTTACCATTACTTTTAGCAAGGGTCTAGTTATTCTTTGTGGCAAATGCATTTTGATGGGATTAACAATTAGTTTCATTTTGATTCTCAATTGCTCCACCATTTACATAATCATGAACGAATTACTCATTCTTGAATCCAAGAGATAAACATAGTAACTTGTTATTAACCTTGCATTTTAATTTTAATAAGTTGAAAGCTTTGCTTTTGTTAGCATTAATCTCGAACACGAAACACCCTTGGAAAAATTTGTTACTTTGGGAAATGTAAACACTTACTCAAGGTGGCTTTGGGCAATCCTTCCCTAAGTGGCCCAACTTTTTATAGTTGAAACACCTAACTTTTCGTGAAGTCGTGTTTAGTTTTTTTTTCTCTTTAATTCCTTGCCCTATGATTTTTCCTTGTTGTCATGGGACCCTCATTTGTCTTGGCTACACTTCCATTTGTTTTGGCCCTTGTTTCCATTATTTAGGCTTGCATTGTTTTTTTGGGCAACCTTACTTTTAGATTCACCATGGTGGCGTGTAGGACCATCATTTTCCATGCATTCCATTCCATCAACTTCATCAACTTTTAGCATATATTTGAAATGTATGTTTTTTGGTAGACTATTTTCTAGACCCAAGGCTTCAATTTGCGTAAGAAAGCCAATTTTTTTACAAATTTATTTTTAAAGGTGACAACAATTAACTTTGCACTAAACTGTTGTATATAACAAACTAAGGAACCCACCCCATCCCCCTTGGGTGAGTTCCAAAAACTCCATCCTATCCTTGAGCACAAGGTGGTGAAGTGTGAATCTTTCATTTGGCTATAATTTGAATTTTTCCCAAGTCAAAATTTCAAACAAGTTGGATGTCACTTATTTATTAGTTCACCAATCCCAATCATGTTCCTTGAGGAGAATTTTTGTGGAATGAATTGATGTCTTGTCCGAGGTGAAACATTGAGTTTCTAAATAAGTTTCCAAATAAACCTCCACTTGTAGAAACCATTGGCACACCCATCTCACCTTGATATTTTTTCTTATGAAGTTAGGTCACATAACAAACTTATGTAATATCAAAAAATTTCAATAGAATCTGTGCAGAAATTGTAAAAAATATGTCTGTGCAAAATATGTGAGCTTTAAAATGTAAAAATGATAGAAATATTTCACATTAAAACATCACATCATCATTGTGATGTTTTAATGTGAAATACGTATGATTTACATTTGAATTAAATTTATGCAATTGTTGTGATGTAATTTTGAATATAATTATGCAATTTTTGTGTATTAAATATGAACATTCATGTATGTCATTCAAAAATAATGTCTCATCCATTTGAATATTTAACATATTGAATATGTACAAATATATTCATTTTAATCATAGCATAAAGTTCGTGCGATTTTTGTACGAACCTATGAAAACTAGATTTTGCACAAACCTATGAAGCTTGGTAAGTTTGTGATGCATCTTGCTTTAAATTGCTTTGGTAGAAGCCCCATTTGAAGTGACCATTGCCAAGTCGAATTTCACCACCGCTTGGTTCAAAACCAAAGTCGTCTAGCCTTGTTATTCCATGAGGGCCTTCAAGGAGTTCATGATGTTCACGATGTTTTCATGCACATTTGCCTTGATAGTTTGGTTTATTTCATTTCGCCTTTGAGGTTTTATCAACTTCTTTTTTAGTGCGTTATATGGGCTTGTTGCGACCTCTACTTTTGGAAGGAGATTTGAAAGGGACTATCAATGGATGAGTCTCCTCATTCGAATCCTTGCTTGAAAAAAACAAGTCCACATGATCTCACATCTCTTAAATTGGTTCTAGAACTTTTCCTTTTGTCCTTTTTCAATGGGAAGGGAGTTACCTTTATCCACAAGCCTTTGTTCGACTTAACTCCCCCTAGTTATCCCTTAGTTTACTTTTGCAAGGGGGCTTTTCAATGGCATGTTCCACAATTTCCCTTAGGCTATCTTGTTCGCCTTGGGACAATTGTTGTTCCAACATGGCTTCCCCCTTTGGGTAAGATTTTGGACTTCAGCCTTTGCAACCTCTTTCTCCTTTTCGGTCTTATATTTCTTTTTGGCTTGACCTCCATCACCGGTTCGAGATTTCCTGAAGACCCATGGAACTTCCTTTAATACAAACCCTCACACCTGAATTTGCTTTAGCGACTGTGAGCCCACGCTTTTGACCACGTTCTTTGTTAAATACCTAGACTACTTGCACATAGCAAACCACACATTGGATTAGCTCTGACATTTATTTTATCTTGTGCACTTATTGAGACTCAAGCTAACCTTGACCCCTAAATTGGTGTGATTAAACCCACCGTGGACTTCCCAATTGGTTCAAGGCTTGGCACCCATGATTACAAATTCCCATCTCATGGCCTAAATGCAATCTTGTCTATTTCAAAGACTTAGTGCATTGGGGACATCTGCTCAGCCCCCATTCTCAAACCATCACTCCTTGCACCTATGTGGGTCCTGAGTGATGTCAAACATAGAGTCAAAACCCGGCCCAACATTTATAGTTATAATTTGATTCGTCACCTGGGCTGCCCCAGAGTGGTCCGGACTTGGGCCCTGACTAGGCGAGCCCATCCCTTTGAGGGTTTGCCTAGTGCATGTCATTGACCCTCAATATTTATGCAAGCCATTTGATTACCCAACTTGGCAAATAATTGTTCCACTTGAGATAGGTGGATCATCCACAAGAGGAATGAGCCAAATTTGGTTAGAGGTCAGACAGGAATGGAGGAAAAAAAAAGAATTCTGCTTTGTTTTGGCCACCTTCAGGAAAGTTTTGTCTAAATATGGCGACTTCAGAATTGTTTTTCCTCCAAATATGGCAACTTTGAGGTATTTTTTCAAAAGAAAAAAGCCCCCTGCACTGAAATATCACCCAAAAAACAAATTCACTGCTAGGTACGCTGATTTGACTTATTTAATGAATTTATGTTTCAAGCTAATGGTACCAGAGGATGGGAAATGGTTTCAAAGGCGGATAAAAGGTTGACATACAATGAGGAATATATTAAAAAAAATTGAAGTTTTTTTGGGTTATCTGTGCAACCTCAGGTTCAAATCTAATCTAAGTAATTTTTCTAAATTAGCTTGTGTATTTGCTTTTTTTTATTGGTGAACATGTGATGTAGTTGAGTGTAGTAATAATAGAATTTTAGCATTCCAAGTGGTTACTTGCAATCAATGTAGGATAAGGTCTTAAAGTGGGAACATTGGCAAAATAATAAAGTGCCTAGGACCCAATTGAGAAGCTCCCATCTATCTATGAAGGAAGGTGGTTTGTTTTGTTTTGTAGTTATGAGATCCACCAAACCGGGATGCTTCAGCTCGTGTTCTTGGTGTCTTTGGAAAGCTCTCCATGAGGAGGGGTGCATGGGCTTGGTTCCATGATGATTGGACTTATGATGCAAAAATTCTTGAATATTGAATGATTTTTTCACTGAAAATTAAAATATAGATGAAAATTTCGGAGGAATTGGAATATGCCTTTTGTTTATTAGAAAGATCTTGATGAGCGGGATTTAATGGAGTTTATTTGGTAAGATTTGGATTTAGATTGTGGGAGATGTTGATTTTTAAGTGATTTCTGTTACTGAACACTCAAACAAATTCCAAAAAACCAGGTTTTGGAAGGAAAAATCAGTTGAGGACGTGGTAACACTTGGGCCAATGGCACAGGCCACACTAGTACTTATTATACACATGTTGTACATATATTGAGTTGCCTTACATTGAACTATCAATTTATCCACGGACATCATCCATATGGTAAATGTCCATAAAAGACAAATATCTACCCCTTGGACTCAACTTATAAACAATGTAAAAGTAAATTGTTCATCATTCACTTTTTACCTGGAAAGGTAAATTTTCACTGAGTACAAACACACCATTGTTATTAGTTATGACCCACTTTGGGAATTTTGCAAAGCTTATATAGGTAGTCGTCTCTTTTTGAAGTTTTAAAACGTACCTTACCAAACAGATGTATTTTAAAACAATAGAAGAACACTCATCCCATCCCAGTAATGAAGCATAGGGATGATGTTTGACCATATATTAATTGATCACATTTAGAGTGAGATCAATGTGGATGTGGGACAAAACCAGAGTCTTCCTTGAAGCTTTATTACAATGAGTTGTTTTTCTTTTAGGGGGGCAGGGTGGGGAAATGGAAAATGTAATTCATTTGGACCCAAAGAGAAGTGCAAGGAAAAATGAAAAGAGATTTTTGGTATGTAAGTTGAAAATCTCATTAAACATACCAACTACTAGTTGCAAAGGACAGGATTAAGTTATGTGCAAAGTGTGGTGCAAAGCGATCCTTCCAGCTTTCACTAGCTTTAGAGGTTTGGTGGGTGTGTCTTTTTAGAGTGAAGAAGAAGACCTGTTCAAGCCCAAGCAAGTCTTGTGTGGTGGTATAAACTATAAACATTGAAATTTGCACATTTTTATAACCAAACCTTCATAATGTATAGTTGCCATGATAATACAATGGTGGAAACTTTCTTAAATCAAGACAAGAACTTATGTGTTCCAACTCTGAGTTTTTGGCTGGAATAGTGCAAAATTGTTTGTACTAGATTATAAACCTTCAAACCTCAATGTGAAACTCGAAACATGAAAGGTAGTCCTCTGAAATGGGGTGTATTGTAGTACATTGACAACTTCAACATCTCTGTCAAATAATTTATTACTTCTGAAATTTTCGTTTCAACAAATAAAATATTCCTGAATATTCAATAAAAATTCTCAAAATTTTGGTCTTCGAAATTTTTGTTTTGTGAATTTTTATCATTTCTGAAAATAATACAATAGTGTCACAGCTGCCAAAGGTACAATATGCTACTTAATTATTCCCAAACTCCAAAGTATTGTCCCAGCAAAAGTATTAAGGAGATATACAGTATAGTAGTACCTCAGCAGCTTTGACATTTACATTAATTATTAGGAAAGAAATGTTGAAATTTCAAAAGATTAACTTTTTTTCAAAGAACAAAATGTTGTGAAGGAAGCAGAGAATTTTTTGGAATATTTTTGGACATGCAAATTAATTAATTGTTCAACAGACAAATATGTTGAAGCTGCCCCTGGACTACTACTACTATGTCCGTAGATATGCTCTATATATGACACCGATTAATATAAATGTATGCAGGATTTTATTGCACCTGATCTGAGGACATACATGGAACTGTGTGCGGGCAGTGTTGTCATGTACTTTGAGTGCATTTAGGAGGTTTACTCTTTTGTATTTTGTCTCTTTTGAAGAGCCCATGCATCCTTTAGGTGCTAGATATATATACCAGTTCCTGTTGTTCTTTTTGCATGCAAGTACAATTACATTAACCTTAATTAATTTGATTGTAGCAGACCGATGAGGGTTTGGCGAGGGCGGGGTGCGGGAGTTGCCAACGTTTCGTCGACAAGCTAGCTCACGGCTCCACCTGCCCTTTCTGGGTTCATCCGGAATCTAAATGATTATTATTTGTGTTCACAGCTCTGCTAGAGCAATGTGCAACTGTAGGGATAGAGGGACAGACAAGCGCCAACCTAATGCTATTGTCATCTTTCCTGAATCTTGGATCCGTAAGCTTTTATTTTACTCCTTCCACCTTGAGGGTACCCATAATAACCTGTGTTGGGTGGGTTTCAGTTTGTTTAGAGAACCGCCGGGTCTGGGTTTCAGAAGCTTTTTCTCTTACCTGACCCACTTCTTCTTCTTGTGATTTCACAACACTCCTGAGGAGGGTTTCAATTAAATTATCAGTTGGTTTTCAAAAGGCATTTTTTAGACAACGGGTATCAAAAGTTCTGTTATTTTGAAAATAGAATTTTTCATTTAAAATTTTAAAATTACTATAAATTTTTTAAAAAGAAAATTAAATCAATTCTACAAACATTTTATATGTCCAAAAGATCATCCGGTTCAAAAGAACCTTCAAACTTTTCTAATTCTTTTTCAAAATTTGGATCTTTTTCAATCAACTCCACCAAATTGGAAGGTGGTTTACAATCAATTTTAGGATTATTTGATCAATTTTTTGCTTACAAATATCAATCTTTCTAAATTTTTGATTGTAAGCAACATCTCTTCAAGTTTGTAAGTATCTTGGTTAAAGAAAAAATTCTTTTAATCTCAATTTGTGATCCAACAATCCTAAGGATTTGACAAACCAAAAAACCAATAGTAGGAAACATGGTTTCATGTTTTGCCCACCATTGAAAAAAACACTTGATTTCCTTAAAATCCACTTGATAATGTTTAGAAATTAACATTTCCTTAGTGACAAATCCTGTCATTGACTCACTTGTGTTGAAAGTTTATCAAAAAATATGTAGATTAAATTTTACATCTTTTGTTTGATTTGTTCATCCAACTTCACATTTTGCCATTGGGTGTAAATAATGATAGCATTTTAAAACATAAGATATAATGATCATCTATTATATTTTTTAACAATGTTCAACTTTTCTTCATGACCAATAAAAGAAAATACTAGACAAAGGTTTTGAAATTTAGTCTCTAACATTGAACATAACATGTTATGAAACTTTTTCTTTTCATATTTTCTTTTAAAAAAAGAACAATTTCAAAACACCACAAACTTCTTTCTTGATATTGGTAATAAACAAAGATAAGTCCAAAATTATTCCAAAATCATCATCAATCAAACTAATTTGGGCAAGTAGGTTTGTAATTTTTTCCTTGCATTTTAAGCACATGGTAATGGTAGATTATAATGCATTAAATAATAACTAATGGTTATTAAACTAGTTCAAAACACATGCACTTACAATAAAAGAAAAAAAAATCACAATTATTTGAAAAATGTGCCAAGTAAGAAGAGGGGGCACTATGCCATTAATTTTAATAATATTCCACATGTTGTAACAAAGGATAATAACATTTTTGAATTGCAAGGCCTCTTGGAACATAATGATTTTATTAGTAAACCTAGAATTAGAATTATACAAATGTTATATTATGTATCAAACAAGAAAAATTGAATAACAAATAAATAAATAAATAAAAAGGAAGAAAATTAATTCGTAAAAGATCATAATTTCACCTTGTCTTCATTAGGGTATTCAAATTTCTAAGGTGGATGTTGGAATTTAAACATGTTTGCCCTTTTCTGACTTTTTAGGCCAAATTATACATTTCTACAAATTTGATTGGGTAGATTTGATATAAATAAATCAAAGGTTTTTGCAAACCTTTTCATTAGTTATAACACATTAACATGCCTTTGAATAAACATGGTGAAAAAAAGTGGTTAAAAAAATTTCATTTAAACCTAAAATTTCAAATTTAACAATTAATTTCAAAACAATTATCATTGTAGTTAAATTGACCTTTCATTTTTCACATATGCACTAATTTTTTTTTCAATTCATATCGATTGATAAAATTTGACAAATTGGTGGAGTAAGGTTTGACTAAAAATTTAGGTTGCTTTAAACAACCCAAGAGTCACTTGTTTAGGCTACCGATAAGATCCCAAGAAATTAATCACAAGAACAAAAATATCATGTGCCTTCTTGGACATCCATAAATCAAAACTTGTTGTAGATATATAATCTCCAAATTTTTGTAAAACATATACTTGTTTCGGTTTTTTTGCCACATGGAAAAAAATAAATTCTAAAAGGGAAGATAATTCAAGGACATAGATGTAAAATTAAACATTTGAACCAAATATTATCCACAAATTGCAATGCAATTGATTTTTCATAACTAGAAGACCAAGTTCTTGCAAAAAGTTTTTATGTTGCTCATCATTTTTTAAAAAAAGAACTTTGATACAAAAAATGTAGATATTACATTTCTTGAAACATTCATTCATTTTTTTTGTTAGTTGTTTTTCAAATGGTCCTCTTACTAAAACATTTATTTTTCTTCAAAATTTTTGACAAATGTTGCATGATCATTATTCACATGTTTTTTCAAAGCTATTATACCATTTGTCTTATAATAAGTCCCTTTTTTCCTTCTGTGTTTGGATTAAGAACATGCATGTAACAAAACAAACATCTCATGACTTGAGGATTTCCAAGATCAATTTTTTGGTCATCATCCACACAATAAACAACCTAACAAATTGCATTCTTATAATGACCTTTCCATATTTTCCTTTGAACATGTAATGTTTAAAGGTTCTTTTCCATTTTATTATTCTCATTAAGATTTGTTATTTCTTTTGCTGTGTTTTGTTTTATTTGGAGGTTGGCATTCAAAATTTCATCTTCCATATTCCATTCATTTAAACTAATTTCATATGGACCATCAATTATCATTACATTTTCATTTTGATTCAACTCCATTTTTCACAAAATATGGGTTAGAGGAGAAATTAAAAATTAAGTATAAAATTTCCCAAAATTAAAAGTTTTAATTTTCATTATTTAATCTATCGAAAGAATATTAAACAAAAAAAAGAAGCAACTAAGGCAATTATAATTACAAACAATTATAAACATTTACAACATTATTGAAATAAAAGATGTGAAAAATATGTTTTAATGTGAAAATTTCTATCCAAGTGGGTTCCTGGTCTTGCATATGACAAAATACACACAATATTTTTTAAAATATATGATTTTTTCTAAAAAATGTCGAATTGAAGTTTAAAAAAATTTGAAATAATTAAACACACACACACATTTGAAATAACACTAAGACAACAACAAAAAAATCAACAAAATGAAAAAATTAAAAAAAAAAAACCTTGTTGTTAAAAAAACTTGAAAAAATTGTGTAATTGCAAAAAAATTGGGAAATTTCACACCTACACACATGTAAAGAAAAGTGCAAGGAAAATAGCAGTTTGGAAACCCAACGAACATCAATAGAGCATAAGAAAGAGGCATTGACAAACAACAAGAGATCGTAACAAGGAAGTGATGATGAACAACAAGGGTTAGAGAAGTATTTGAAGCATTGATGTGTAAGGAGATGTAACAAATAAATGTCAACAAACACTAATAAAACACAACAAGAAAGTCTTGATGAACACCAACAAAGCACAATAAAAGGGGTTAATGAACACCAATAGAACCCAACAAGAGAGACATCAACGAACATCAAAAGGAACATAAAGAGGTGTCAATGAGCACTAACAAAACACAAAAAAAAAACATTAACAAGCACCAATATAACATAACAAGGAGGCATTGACAAGCACCAATGTGACATACCAAGGAGGCATTGACAAGCACCAATAGAACACAATAAAAAAATGTTGATGACCACCAATAGAACATAACAAGAAAATGCCGGTGAGCAGCAACAAAACACAATAAGGAGGTGCCTATGAACATCAACATAGCACAACAAAGAGATGTTGATGAGCAATAATAGAGCACAACAAGGAAATGTTGATGAACAACAATAAAACACAACAACGAGACATCAACAAACAATAATAAAACATAGCAATGAGGTGTTTATGAACAAGAAAAAAACACAACAAGGAGACAATTACAAGCAATGAGCAACAATAAAACAATGCAAAAAGAAAATGAAAGAGCAGAAAAACAAAACAATAATGAACACAAATTTAATCAAAGCAAAGACAAACGATTAAACCTAAAACACACCTTCAAAACACTAAACATTGTCCTTATTTATAAAGAAAATGAGGAGAGAAAAAAAATATTAAGAATAGCTTTACCTCTATAGCATTTCTTCAAACCTAATTGTTGTTTTTAAAAACCCTACCTATCACTAGCAACTACCAAAGTAAATGACATTTATTGACTACTTACACCTTGACCTTATTAATTTTTAATACATTGACAAGGTATCACATTTAAAAAAAAGAAAAGTGAAAAGGTTTCAAATGGGCAATTTTCGACCTAGTGAGAACCTCTAAACATGTTTTAAAAAGACATAACCCTTAATGATACCTTAAGATATTCAAGATGAAAATCGGTTTGAAACCTTTTTTTTGGATACCCAACCAAAATTCATAATAACCCACCAAGGTCATGTGGGAAATCCTAAAATATTGTTTAAGAAAAAAATAAATTGGATTGATGAACTAGAAGTTTGGGTTCTAATGCAACTTGGATGGGTTGGGAAACAAATGAAAAAAATGAAACTTGTGAAAGCTTGGTTTGGGCAACCCACTAGCCCAACCACTTGTGTACTTATCCTCCACATTCATCTAAAAAAAGAAAGGCGATCAAAATCAATAGTGAATGCTATCTATAGATCAAAGGGCAATTCAGTGTATGGAGTAAGATTTTACAACTATTGCTGGCGGTGGCAAAATTTCATGTTTGAAATTAATTTGGGGGATTTTGTAAAATTGGGAGGGTGGTAGTGTGGGGAATTTGGGTATTGTCAAATTTCTTTCATTTCAACAAGCTATTTAATTCATGCCTATTTTGTTGGGTGTGTTCAGAAAAGAGTTTGTGAATAGTTTATGCTTTTTTTCCCCCCTTCAGCAATTAGCTAACTAACAAAGCTAATGACCATGATTAACTATTTAATAAAATGAAGATCTTGAACACCTAACTTAAACTTAATTAAAGGGATGTCTCACACCATTATTTTCACGGAAAATACCAAATTTGTAGGTCAATGAATGTCATTATATAAATGTTTACTAATCAAATCAACTTTGTTAGTGTGCATGTGGATGATTCTTTTGGCCTACTATATGCATTTTCATATAGTGTGTATATATGGAAAGTGCATACACAATGTTGAGTAAAATAAGACAATAAAAATGCAATATGAAACTAATATGTAAAATGGTTGTGAGAGTTTTGAAGCATCAAATTGGATTTCTCACAAAATCCCCATTAATCATTTTGTCTTTATTTGCATGAATTAGTGCCTATGTGGGATACATTGGGATTTGTTCAAAACTACAAAGTTAACTAGTTGCCAGGTTGAATGTTTTTGTGGATTACCAACCTCTCAAAATAAGGGGGTTGCAAAGCCACATAGAGCCCACCTTTCAGAAGAACGCAATAACTATATTACAGGATAAGTGGGCTTTCAATCAAGTCAAGTTTAGCTTAAATGTATTCTCTTTGTTATTCCCCCATTGTGTGAGGTTTTGAAGTATTCTCTATGGTGTAGTAATGTATAAAACTATTGTATTTGTTGGTATTGATGACTGTGAATATATACCCGACAATCGCGCTCTCCAATGGAGAATATAAAAAAATTCATTGATTTTGGGGCGGGGGGGGGGGAACCTTTCTACTTAAACCCTAAACCAAGTCCACAACAACCGAAGCCAACTAGAGGAGGAGGAGGCCACCGTTTTATTATTGCGTACAAACGCAGGTGCATGCACCAAGGAAGGATCTCCTTCTGAAACCTTTGAAAGTCCTCATGCTCACGCCACCCTGGGCTAACTATTTAGTGAAAAAGAAAAAAGAAGCTAACACGCATTAGGTGTACATGAAAGAAAAACACATATACTAGGTCCCTTTGTACTAGGTAGCCTTGTTGTATACATATAAATTTTTACTTATAGGGTTGTCCATTTCCGCTCCAAAATCCCAGAGGTAATTAAATGCTAATCAAGCTTCCTTGATATGGGTTAGGGGTGATAAGGTTTTTCGTGCAAGAACTCACAAAGGTTTTTTTTCCTCCTCCTTTTCTTGTCAAGTTTGTGATTACAATATTCCAAACATAAGATGTGTACCCATTCTCTGGCCCCAATGAACCAGCACCCACCAGCTCACCATTCACTGGATGCTCCTTATACTTGGTTGTGGATGAATCTGAACTGAGTTAATATTTGGTTTCACCTTGGTAACCAATTTTGTAAGAAATAAGTCTTATATATAGGTGAATAGGTGTAAAAAAAGGTAACTACTAGGTAAGTAGGTGGTTTATACCTAAGTGATGGCTGTTTTTATTACCTATCTATTATCAACCTGCTTGTGACTTGTTAGTAAGTAAATTAAAAAAGAATGCAATTGAGCTAACCACAATGGTTTGCTAGGGACTTTGAACTCAACAGAAAACTGTTTGCTGACCACTTACCATTCATTTTTCATGGTGCGCTGGCGGGTGCTTGTTTACGGTTGCCCTCTTCTCTATCAGGAGCACGTTGCTTGTACTCATGCACCCAAAAAAAACAAGTAAAAACTCTTCTGCTTCTTTTTCTCCTTCCAACTTGCATAAGTTCAAAGCAGCTTGTGGAGTATATATAGAAAAGGGCAATAGCTATCAACCGGGGGCTTTTTTTTTGGGGTCAATTTTGTGATGTATCCACATTCGCAATCATCTGTAAGAGAAATTAGCCAAATTTGGAGAGAGGAAAGTAGAAAAATTTAAGAATCCTGCTATGTTTTGACAACCTGCTTGATCTTATTAACTAAATATGGTGATTTCAGACATTTTTTCCCAGAAATCTGGGGCACTTTTCTCTTACAAAAATCCTTTGTATGAGTGGCAGTGGATTTTTTTTGTCACCAAGTGGCAAGAAATCGGCAAATGAGAAAATTCTGGGAAAAAAAAGAGGGTTGATAATATTGTGTTTTGTTTTACAAATGATCCTCTAACATCTGATTTCATTACTTGGGTGGTCAAAATTTAAATTTTTTCTTGCAATTGATCGTTTTATTCAATGTGTTGTTTGGGGCAAATTTTTGTATTGCTTGAACTGGAAAAATATGATTTCAACAGATACAAAGGATTTTTGTGAAAAAAATGGGCCCTAATTCTTGGGCAACTATGAAAGTCAAAAGAAAGAAAGAAAACCCACCAGATTGCTACAACAGGTTCCAGGCGGTAACCAAAATATAAAAGAATTCTTTTAAAATTAAAATTTCACTTTCATACCTGGTGTATAGCCAAATGTGGCTATATCTTCTTGTCGATGCACAAATTAATATGAAGAAAAACAAACCCGGGCCTACTTGCTCTCAGCTATTAGAGAAATGAACTACCCAGGTTACCAAAAAAAAGACTCAAAAAGAAAAACAGTGGCCTTTTCTTAAGCTCAATTTGCGCTTAGCTTAATCAAATGTCTTTGTTAATAAGTTTCCCCCAAAAAGAAACCATCACCCATCGGAACATCCGACCCGCAGAAATCGAGGTGGGGCCAAACCCAGACAAGTGGGTCACGCTACCGGGCAACCGGCAAATGCAGTAGGCAGGGCAGGCTCTACTTCGAGGGCAGGCAGGCAACTAAATAGGCAGGCAGGCAGGCAGGCAGGCAGGCACCTCTGTCTCTTTTCTCTCTCTCAAGCCGGTCGCAGGCTTGCTCGCTTTCCTTGTGTGGGTGGGTGAGTCGTTCTACTCTTTTTTTCCTTCTTCTTCTGCACACGCCATGTCCCCCCCTCCAGCCGCCTCGGGATTTGTTTTGTTTGTTTGTTTGCTTGTAGTGGCGGCGAATCCGTCGTTCGCAGCAACTTGCAGATGATATAATGCTCGTTGCATCGATTTGCACTCCTTTGGCTCATCTGATCTGTTTGCTTCTTCTGACTTGCTGCACCGCAAGTCTTGTAGTATTTCACGGGAGTTTTGTAGCTCTGTTGCTGCAGCAAGGGGCCTGCAGGCAGGCTGCTGCTGCTTTCTCACCATCGATATTCCTCATCACTCGCTCCCGCTTGCTTTCTTCTTCTTAATCCTCTTATTCCGCCTCCTCCACCTGCGGTACTTGATCTTTTTGCAACTGTTTTTTTGTCGCTGATTTTCAAGGTTGATTCAAGTTATATAGCCGGCTGAGGAGAAAGGGTGGTGGTGGTCTTTGGCTAGTTTGGTTTCTGTGCTCTAGTAGTATTTCTGTCTGTGGGCGCGAGCGTTGAAAAGGGATTTGGCTTCTGTGTGCCAGAAAAAGAAGAAGAGGAATAGCAAGAGTTTTGAGCACCGTCTAGTCTGGTTTGGTTTTAAGAGCTTTTTTGTGTTTTTTTGTGTGTCTGTGTGTGTGGGGTCAAGAGCCGGTAGGAAGGGTTGTAGTACTACTGCACCAGCAGCAACAGCAGGCGTAACTCTCACTTAGATGGTCTCCCGGGGCGCAAGAAAGAGGAGCAAGAGTTCATTGATTCCCAGAAGAAGAAGAAGAAGCAGGAGCTCGACGAAAGAAAGTCCCAGCTGTTTACAGAATTAGAGAAAGCGGGTGTTTTGTGAGTTGTTTTGGACTCTTCCTCGATGACATGATGATCGGTAGCAGGCAGCAGCAAGCCGGAGTTTATTGAGCGTGACGAAATTAGAGAAAAGCTGCTGCAGGATCTATCACTCTGGTTTTTGGATGAGTTGAACAAGAGCTTTTTGCTGGCGTCTAGATCAACTCTGATTATCTCGGAAGAGCTACTACTAGTCGTTAGTAGAAGACATTTTCAAGGACTTAAAGCAGGTTGTAGCAGCTTTGAGACCGGTTCGTGGACAACAAGAAGCGTGGATGTGGCAGCTTGAATCGAGTTGCTCGTCCAGCAGCTGTGGCAGCTTTGGCACTTCGGAAGGTAAGAAGAAGAGGAAGTAGAAGAAGAAGACTATAGAGTTGGTAAAGCTCTGGCCTTCGTCATGGCCGCCACCACTTCGGTCATGCGTCATGTCTGATCATCTCGGTCTTTGTGCTGCTGCAGATCGGACATGTTGGAGAGGTGTAAGAGCGGGATTTTGGTTTGCGGAAGAGGAGTTGAATATTCCGTTGGTGCATGGAAAATGGAGATGGAGGATTCGTTGATGCAGCTGTAGATACCCAAGATACCCATATCTGCTGCCTGCCTGCATGCATGCATGACTACTGAATACTGCATCTGGAAAAAGCAAAAGAAGAATCACTACTAGTACTTTCTTTTCCCACCAGCTGGGAGGACGATCATCATCATCAGTTTGTAGATCACATCAGCAGCAACGGCTTGCTTGCTCCCACCCACCCAGCCAGCAGCTAATTTTTTCCAAGTTTTGAATCTCCCAACCCAGCACAACCCCATATTCTCAACTCCTTGAATTTACAACTGATCTTCCCTGATGTATTCGTGTCCTCCAATGAGGCTTTCAGCCTCCAACTATTCTCCTCCTCCAACCAACATGGATCAAGGTAACAACTTTTTGATCAACTTTGATATTTTGTGTTGGCACAAAGTTCTTGAGGAGTTGCTGCCTTGCAGGCTGACTAATTTCATATTAGCTCATGCGCACATGTATGTATATTTTGATGTCTGAGCTGGCAGCAGCAGCACTGTAATTCCTTGAAAGAATGTCTGACAAACATGGAGGACTTCACATGTTGCAGCAGAGCAAAAGTTGAAAAGCTTGGTATCTTCTAATGATGGCTATGCATGTATATGTGCATGTGTGCTCTTCGATTGGATGCAGAGAGAAGATGTCTGAACTCAGAGCTGTGGCATGCCTGTGCTGGACCTTTGGTTTCACTACCTCCAGTGGCTAGCCCTGTTGTGTACTTTCCCCAAGGCCACACAGAGCAGGTGAACATTATTACTATTATCATTGTTGTTGTTGCATCAGATTCTTTGTTATAAAAAACTAGGCTTTGTTTCTCTCCCCAGTACTCTGGTTTTTGTGGCTGGCTCAGGTGTCCCCTCCGTGACAAGCTAGACTTCCAGCAGCTGAAAACAAGGTGATAATACTTTTTCTATCAGTCTTTGGAGGATCATGGTTGTTCTTGCTCAATGTTTTTGATGTGTTTGTATAGGTGACAGCATCAACACAGAAGGAGTTGGAGGGTCATATACCCAACTATCCCAACCTTCCATCCAGGCTCATCTGTCTGCTGGACAATGTCACCCTTCATGTATGTATGGACTATGGACAGACCAGATTGTACAAAAGTAGAACTGATTGTAGATTTGCGCCATTTTTTTTGGGGGGGGGGGGCGCACAAATAAATTTGCCTTGTAACTATAGTGTGTGCCTGATGTCTACACAAATTTTTAGTTTCCACTCACTACTAGTTTTTGATTGAACTCAAGGTGAGAGAGAGAGTAAAACTTCTATCATTCTGCTGCACCTGGGAGCCTGAGCCCCACCTGCAATTGGACCTTCCTGAGTGGGCTGACAAAGACACATGTATTTTGTGCTGGTTCTGTGCAGGCTGATTTGGAAACAGATGAAGTGTATGCACAGATGACCTTGATACCTTTGCATACTTCCGTAAGTAGCTGTCATTTGCTGCAACCCATAACTGTTCTTTCATTTGGTCTGACTTCAGTTATCAGATTGTAGATCACACTATCAGTTCAGCTCGTAGTGTTGTGTTCCATTACTATGTCATTGTGTAATAATACCATAGGTATTTCCTTCCTTAAAAACCCCTTGGCTGCTGCCCCTGCCCCCCCACTTGGTGGCTGTTAGTAGTTGTTTTGTCAATCACTTTGTGTCAGAGTTGTTGGGTTGGACTTGAAATTGGAGCTGGTTCTGGATTTTTATGCTTTTTGCAGCAGCAGAAGGACCCATTGTTGAGTCAAGATTACCCGAAGCCCAACAAACAGCCAACCGACTACTTTTGCAAGACTTTGACTGCGAGTGATACCAGTACCCATGGTGGCTTCTCAGTTCCACGACGTGCAGCAGAAAAAGTTTTCCCGCCTTTGGTATGCATGTCATCCATCAACTATGTACTACCTACCTATGATGCTTTCCTTAAAAAAGTTCTTTACTTTGGATCATGCATGTGCTTTTGAGTGATACCATATTAGTTAGTCATGGATGTGTCATCTTTAATTTACGCAGCTGAATTTATTGTGATATCCTCTAGAGCCATGAACAGCAGCAGCAGCACATGTTTATTATTATGCTTTTGAACTTGCAGGATTACTCACAGCAGCCACCAGCACAAGAGCTTGTTGCCAGGGACCTGCATGACCAAGAATGGCACTTCCGTCACATTTATCGAGGTATAAGCAATGTTTGGAGTTTTTCTCCCCCACCCCCCCACCTCTGGATCCTTGCTGGAAATCAGTCTTGTACCTGTTTAAATTGAGCTCGAATCTTATGTATTTGAGTCTAAGTTTCGCATTACTTATGAAGGATTTCTTTTCTTTTTTCTTGGTGGTGGTTGTACAACAGGCCAGCCCCGCAGGCATCTTCTCACTACAGGGTGGAGTGTATTTGTGAGTGCGAAGAGATTGCAAGCAGGTGACTCAGTGTTGTTCATAAGGTAGCAAGACTTTTGCGACACTACTTTGGCATGCATTAGATCACTTCCTTTGTACATATTGGCTATCAACTGCTGACCTTTTTGAATACAAAATGCAGGGATGACAAGGGCCAGCTATTGTTGGGTATTCGCCGTGTTCACAGACAGCAAACGATCATGCCATCATCAGTGCTATCAAGTGATAGCATGCACATTGGTGTCTTGGCTGCTGCCAATCATGCTGCAGCCACAAATAGCCGTTTCACAATATTCTACAACCCAAGGTACCTTACATGCTTGTTATCAGTGGCTCTTTCTGACAATTTGGATTTCGGGTTTTCATCTGCATATATAATAGTAGTATGAAGGTGATTCTTTTTTATTTTAGGGTAATACATACCAAGAAGCCACCTTGTCATGTATTATGCTCACCCTTGTTTCAGGCAAAGCCCATCTGAGTTTGTCATCCCAGTGGCCAAATACCATAAGGCGATCAACACTCAGGTCAATGTGGGCATGCGCTTTCGGATGGTGTTTGAGACTGAGGAGTCCAGTGTACGAAGGTGAGCACCTACTACTACCTGTTCATCAATCTGTTCTTCACTGTCTACTGATAGAAATTTTTCACAGCTTGACCTGTACAATGTTTCTGTCAGAGGTTTCAAACTTCATTGCTTTCTTGTGTGCTGAGCCAATGTATTGTGACCATCATTCCTGAGGCATTTCCATTTCAAAGTTGCAGATACATGGGCACTATCACTGGGATAGGTGACCTGGATCCCATCAGGTGGCCAAAGTCAGATTGGCGCTCCCTCAAGGTGTGCATCCAATCTGTAGTGAAGACTGCAACTTTGATCATTCTGTTTATGTCGCCTTGTGTGTGTGCACTGTACATGGTATGCCAAATAGGTTCTGATGAATTGATATGCATGAAGGAATTGATGGTGCCACAGCAGCACCTGGATTATATAGAGGCAAACATGTGTCTCTCTCTGGGTATCTTGTGCACACATGGAAAATGTTCAGATGCTTACTGGTGGCAGAAGTGTTTTGTTTTTTACTCTGCAGGTTGGATGGGATGAGTCTACTGCAGGTGAGAGACAACAGCGGGTCTCAGTTTGGGATATTGAACCATTGACCACACCATTTCTTTTGTGCCCTCCTCCACCTGCACTAAGATCGAAGCGTACTCGTGGAAACAGAGGTAAGAACCAAGTTCACTGTTTAGTGTTCTTCTGTGCAATGAAAAGAAAGTTATGATTGGAGTGACAATATATGAAGTTGGCTCAGCTGCCAACTTTGGTTGCTGATTATTTATTATTGTATTACCTCTGCAAGGCGATGAAGACATTGACTCTTTGCTTAAGAAGTCACAAATGTGGGCGGATGGAAGTGACTCCCTGGGGGCTCTCAACTTCCGTAACCTTGCCATGGACTCCCCTTGGATGCGCGCAGCACCTCAACAAAGGCTGGAGTCATCAGCAATTGCATCTCCACAGAACGAGTTTTACCGTCATGGGATTGCTCCTCCAGCCAGCCTTCAAGAAATCCGAACTGGAGACTCAGCCTCAAAGCAACTTCACCAACTGTCATCACAACCACTGCAGTTCCATCATCAACAGCAACCACACACTCAACAACAACAACAGAACCAACACTCAATGCATCAAATGGTTGATGCTCCTGGGCCACTCCTCGAGCTTTCATTTAGTGGACCACAGGCACAAATGGATTTGGGGTGCCCTATGAGGCCGACAACAAGCTATTGCGAATCAGATCTACAGATGGGTGCCTCATTTTCTTTGCAAGGCATGCTAGGAAGGTCTCAAACAAGCAGCCCAATAAGTGAAAGTAACCAGTTTTTTAACATGCTGCGACCAAGCCAGAGTGCAATGCAGACATCCATACATGGGATGAACGTTATGGTGCAAGATCCTCAGGTATTAAAAAAATGCCACTAATTTATTTTGCTCAATTGCCCGACTGTTTTTGACTTCTGGCTTGCCCCACTTTTCCTTTGGATACTGATTCCATGCATCTCTCTAAAGCAAAGGGTATGATCTGGTGTGGCAGGTGTCATCACCCTGGTTTTCTACAATGCAAAACCAGAACCAAAGTGATCCACAGCAGCCAATGGTAACAAGTCGATTGAGCCAAGTGGACACATCACCCTCTTCTCGAATGACTGGCCCATTCACACATCCACAACATAATAGTGAAGTCAATGTTCAGGCTGGCCTTGCTGAACTTCCACCTTTGCCATTTAGGGACAATGACCAGGATGCAGATCAGTTGCAAGCAGATCGCAGCCGTCTACTCTTTGGTTTCCCGATTGATCAACCAAATGCTGGTTCATCAGCACCCCCACTCAGCTCTCGTGCCTCTGAGAAGACTAATAAGGAGCAGCAGCAAAATATTTATTCCGGCAGCAATAATATTATGCAAGGTTCATTCTGTCCACCAGCCACATCAGACCCTCCCACAATGGCATCAGGGGTTAATATTGCTACTGGAGGCTTGGATGATGGTGGGTTATACCAGCGCTCTGATGCATGGGTTTCCATGCAAGCTGCACCACCTCTGCGCACTTTCACCAAGGTAAAAAGAAAGACTATTTTCAATACATACCTTTTTCATATGAAACCTTCCTTCATGGAGCTAACCTTAACCCTAAACCTAATTATTTCAGACATTGTACAAATTGTTCTGCCCTTGTCATTGGAGGTTGGAAAGTTTGAAACTTTCATTGATTAATTAAGTACTGAGCATATATTGTTGTTACTTCATTGTGTGAGGTTAAGTAGTGTACTGACAAACAGTTTGGCTTGAGTTGTTTATCTTTCCAGGTCTATAAGCTTGGAATGCCAGGAAGGTCTTTGGACATTAGGAACTTTCATAATTATGCAGAGCTGCGGAGTGAGCTTGCACACATGTTCAACTTGGAAGGCATACTGGATGCACCTGTCAACTCTGGCTGGCAGCTTGTGTTTGTGGACCATGAGAATGATACACTCCTAGTCGGGGATGATCCATGGGAGTAAGTCCCTCCTGTTTCCAACTTTGCCTCTCCTAGACCCTTTCACTTCATCTGTGCTGCTGGTTAGAAGATCGAAAGCCTGGTCAGTTTCAAGGCAAGCACTGTCCTGGAGATCTCATCTAGCTTTTTCTCCTGGTGATCTTTTTCATTGTGTACATTTTTGGTTTTTGAGGTTGTTTAGGGTTTAGGTATTCTGGCAGAATTGACATCTGCCTTTATTTTTTTGTGCCATTTGGGTGGAAGTCAGTCTGATTGTAATTTATGTGATAAACAGGGAATTTGTGAGCTGTGTGCGATCAATCAAGATATTGTCACCATCAGAAGTGTCACAGATGAACCCGGAGAAGTTTGAGATGCTAGATGCACCGCCCATGCAGCAGCAGCAACCAAGCATGAGCAACTCTGATCAGGAGGCACGTTGCACTCAGACCTCTGCACCAAACCCCCAGATGGGTGGTCCCTAGAATGGTCAAGCTGATGGTGCAATGAAAGAGAGGGGTAAGAGAAGGGCTGTTTGAGCTGCTGATTATATACATAAGTTATTAGTAAGGTGATTTTGACTCACAGAATGCCATGTTTGGATCTATACCAGCAGCATCTGCACGTACACCACCTGGACAGAGTGCCCCATTTTGCTTTAGATATTAAAAACTTGTGTTGAAGTGCTAGTGAAGAGAGAAAAAGGACCCACAGCAGCCGGCCATCTGTGGTTGCAGGAGAGTTCTAACACCTGATATGGGGGCCCTGAACCTTTTGCCTGAAAGCTGAACAGCCAAACCATGCTCAAGGCTCATATAGTAGGATGTTGCTGGACTTCTGCTAGACTACTACTCACTCACAAAGTCCCAAGATATATCCCTCGGTAGAAGGGGTTGAGATTATGGTTGTCTACTCAATGAGCAAATCACTGGAGCAAGAGCTAAACTTCTGTAGTGGAAGTTTCGAGTACTAGAGCTGTTTGTGAAAGTTGGGCTTTTTTGTTTTTTGTCTCTTAAAAAAAGCCCAGGTTTCAGCTCAGCTCTTGCGGGAGGCATATTTCTTTCCTGGGTGTGTTGGTGCTGCTGATCTTTATACCAGCTACCCAAGAGTGTTGGCCATGCTATATATCAAGCAAACCTTCTTTGTTGTTTGTGGGTGCTGATGTATGGACTACAGAGATGTTCCCACTACCCTTCTTCAGGAATGTGATGGACTAGGCTGCATAACAGGATTAGAAAAGTTTTTTTGTGAGCCATACAAGACTCCTCCAAGCTCAATTAAACTAGTGTCATTAAAGATGTACTCTGCCAGATTGATCATGTGATAGCATTAATTTGGTTTGGATTTTATGAACACATTCTCTAAGTATGATTACAAATGCTCAAAAGCAAGAGTTACTAGTGCTAGCCAGGCCTTCCCAGTATCTGTTGTGGCTGTAAAACCTTAACCTGACTTTTATTTTGGTAGAACCATGCTGTATTGGTTGCTAACCCCGCCTCCCCCAGTTTCCAAGCTTCTGGGCAGTGACAGATGCCTGGTTCTGTACATAAAAAAGATTTTGCAAAATCAGGCTGTGCCTGCTTTCTGTTTTTTCTGAGCACGGATGTGTTTGTTGCTCATGATGTCAATGCAATTTCCTTGATTTCTTTTTTTCTTTTTTTTTCCTCCTGTTGCAGTCTTTTGATTTTTCAACTCTATACACCAAAATTGACCTAGCAGATCTAAAAGCTCTTATGAGAGTTCTGATAAATAAAGTGTTTAATTGGATGCTGAAGCTTCACTGTTTTTAAGTTTTTGATGGCTCAAAAATCAGCTTTGAACGTTTTTGTGGGTGAAAAATAAAGCAGAGATCAATCTGTTTAAAAATCTTCATATCTTCAAAGTTGTGGAGGCTTCAGAGTTGATCTCTTGGTTGGATTTCTTATCAGACAATTTGTTTCTTTGTTTTGATCATGGTGTTTATATACAATGCATTGGTATCCCATGGGTACTAATTGTGTGGTTTATTTGGCTAATTTCTATCTCTTTACCTATGAGTTTGATTTCATTAAGTGTCTCTTGAAGAGTAACACATGTCCTGTTGTGCTACATAGATTGTCCCTGGTTCATAGGATTGTGGATGATATTTTTGTTCCTGATTTTCTAGCCTTTGTGAACTCCATGTACCTTAACCAAGACTCTTTTGGTAGCGGCATATACCCAAAAACATCTTGTGAGTTGGATTGAATGTCTAAAGGCTTCTCTTGTAATTTCTTGGATCTAGCTGTGAGACAAAGTCCTCAAGGTTTATCCTGTGACATTTTTGACAAACACTCTCAACCAAAGTCTGCAAGTATTGAAATGATTAGAATGCCTCATGTTCAATATCTCAATGACTGCGAAGCTGGGGGTTATTAATAGTCAATTTTACAGATTCTTGAGACTTTGTAGTTGTAAGAAGTTTTTTGTCTTCCAGATGGTCAATCTTATTGTCTTTTTCAAGGCAAAAGGCTACCCTTTAAAAGTTCTTCTAAAGAGAACTAGAGGGTTGCTTATTAGAGAAAAATTCTTGTTTGGAATTTCCACTTTTGACATTTTCAGAATGATTTTGCTTCGGGTCTTGTAAGTGTGGAGCTTCTTGTAAGCCCACTTGTTCATAGTCTTTCCTTGTTTGTCCTTTCCTTTTGTTTTTCTTTTCCCTTTCTGTCATTCTTTGTTTCTTTGTCTTAGCAATGTTGTTGTGGTCTATTACTAGCCAGTAGTATGGTTGAGTCTTCTGGTTGCTTTTGGAATTGCATCAAAAACCCAGTTCCTAGGTTGGTGCTTGTCATCCGCCTTTACCCACTGTAGGGAGCTGATGAAGTCAGTGGGGAAGTTGTGGTAGTTAAGTCACTATCATAATACATATCTATTCTTGCTGAACAGGTGTGAGACTTGCACTTTTGTTCATATTGGTGTGTGTTCTTTGTTTTTCTGTTTGTTTCTGTCTTCCCTAGTTTGGTTCTTTTTGTGGCTTCCTGAGGAAGTGTTGACCTCGTTGTTTTTTCTTCATTGTGTGAATGGAGATTTCTCTATACTTATGAAAGATATTTCTTGTGTTTTCTCTTTTTTTGGGCTATTTTTTCAATCTATGAAATTGCATCACCAGGCTTGCACCCATTTCTGGTAATTCCATGAACAGCAAGAGTCCCTTTTCTATCGAAACCATGGGTTTTGTTTCAATTTATTGTATGGAGAAATTGGACATGCTGCAAAATAAGAGGGAGAGGGGGAAGAGATGTATGCACCAGCCTTTCTTATATTGGCAAAATTTTGCCAAAAAGAGAAATTCAAAATTCAAAAATTAAGCGATTTTGGAGGATTTCAATCATCAGAAGTGCATAGTAAAAATTGCCAGATTTCTATACATGGTTTTCAGTGGGCAGCCAAAATATCGAAGGATAGTTAGAGAGAGGTTTTTGCAATATGGCAAGGACCATGAAAGACAATGAATTCTAGACAATTGTGGCAGACAGAAAAATGTTCCCATCAACTGAAGACCTCATGAATTCCCATCATGAAGAAGTTAACTATGTTAAGCAACAGCATCCTTGACCCAGGAATTCCTATGTAACAATAATGCTTAGCACATCCAACATGGTGTGCAATTGTTTCCCAATCTTCACCCATGAACATGGTGGTATAGGGGACACTATAAGGCAAGAGATTATCATAGTACCTTTTTGGGTTTTGCACTCAGCTGCTGAATAATAACTAAAAACAAAATCACTTCTACAGTAGAAATAATAATTTATGGAATTTTTGACAATAGATATAGACAACTTATTTGGCATGTTCTCTGGACTCTAAACCTCTGGCAGAACAAAGTTTTTTACAACAGTTTTTATTACTTATTTTTGCAAAAATGGGAAGAGGCAATGCTCCACCAAAGCATAGGATAGAGAAATGTTGTCAAATTCTGGATATATGTTTTGCAATGGTGCTCCTAGGTTTTCACAAATTGTTTTATTTTCCCCTCCCTTGTAATTTTCTCAAATGTTAACATTTCAAACAAATAATTTCTAAAAAATTCAACTATTACCAAACCTAAATTTTTTTCACAGTATTTAAATTCAACTACCTACTAGGCCAATCATTATAGTTGACCAATCAAGAACAGTCTTTTTAATGTGTAGTGCTTTTTGCAAGCACTAGATAAAATTACTAGATCTTGTGTAGATTTATTGGCCCAAATTAGCATAAAAATGTTGGTATTTCATCCAAAACATGATATGCAAGCTATTGATGAAGTTGTTCTTAACAATCTTTCAAGGTTACACAAGGTTGTTAAAAATGACACGAGGTGCTGTTTTCACGCCAGTCATCAAGTTAGCATCATGATGGATGTGTCAATTTGTTTAGTCAACAATGCCATTTACTAAATGCTCTCACAATAAGATTTTTTTTTCCTATTTTTTCATTTTGCAAGTTTTATTATTATTATTATTCATTTAATGACTATCAAGATGGTGATCGAAATTTAGTCATCACATCTTATGACCTTTTTCATTTTTGATTGAAATTATGTCACCACATGGATTACAACTAAGGAGGGCCTAGTTTCAATCCTTGTTGACACCCTAGTCAAGGTCCATATGATCATTGAATTCCAATTGGGAAAAAAAAATGTTGACCATCAAGATGCAGGTTGAAATTTAGTCATTACATCTTGACAACCATTTTTTTTTCTTAGAATGGAATTCAGTCATCACAGGATTGTGATTGGGTAGACTTGGTTTTCGCCCCTATGGACACCTTGGTCCATGTTACAATTGGATTTCAATCACAAAAAATGAAAAATGAAAACAAATGAATCTTGACCATTAAGATGATGACTTTTTGACAGTTTAGATTCTTTTTTCTTTTGCAATTGAGTTTTAATCATCATATTGACAAAGATCCAAGTTTGGCCAATCACCCATGTCCCCCAAAATTATGCGGTGTTGACTAAATCTGAATCATTGGTAGGATAAGAAATTCATCCTTGCAAAAACATTATGCTTTAACCTAGGTTGACCTTAAACTAACATGACATTGGGCTACATTGATATCAAAATTGACACGATTAATGTGACATGACAAGGTTGACACTGATAACCTTGGATGTATCGACAAGTTGCAACATATGTAATTAAGCTGGTGTGAAGTGTGTTATTGAGTATGACCAAATTTTAACACCTTGTCACTTCAATTGAAACCACTACATGTCATGGGTTTGGGATATAATTGGAGTTTACACTTTGTGGGACCACTAGTTACTATCGCATGGTGCAAAATATGTTTTAGTGATGGTGGAACATTTTAGCAAATGGATTGAACTCATACTTCTATCATAAAATTCTTTAAACTTGACAATTATTGCATTTCTTGATCAAGTCTTGCTTAGCTAGATTTGGGGTACTTGTTGAAGTGTTAATTGACCAAGGAAAGGAAGTTTTAGGGCCTTTTGATGAAATATGTGTCAAGGCCTTGATTGGTCATAGAACCACATCATGAGATCACCCTATATCTAATCGGTTAACTAAATGAGTTGTTCAAACAATCAAATGTGGATGATGAAAATATGGGCTATTTAGGGGGAGTCATGTGATTTAGGGGGAGCCATCGAGTACAAATTTAATAAGCAAGCCTCTTTGGCCCCTTACAATCCTTATTAGTTATTGTATGGTAGGGAACCAATATTTCCTAGTGTAATGAAAGAAAAAATTGATCCAATTATGAATTTAAATGACCTTAAAACATGGGTGTCCGAATTACATGATTGATTGGAGTTTTTTAAAAGAGCCATGCCCATGGTGTTCAAGAATTTGACAATAGTAGCATTCATGATACTTTGCATATGCTAACATCAAGACATTGATGAACATGGATGCTATATTCTTTCATGGATGGATCATATTGAGAAGAATATGGATGAAAGAATCGATGAGAAGACTTTTCATCCACAAAAGACAATTGATCCAATAGTGAATTTGCATCCATTGACAAATGTGGATGCTATATTCTACTATCATGTTTGTAGATCTATAGTTGAAGTTGAGAGCCAAGCCTGGATTACTTACAAGATAATGTAAGACAATGGTGAAGAATACAATGTTATCTTGTATGAGCCTTGGATTAGTTCCTTTTTAGGTTTTAGCTTGGGGATTCTAGAGCAATTCAAAGCAAGGCAAGATATTTTTCTATATTTGTTTAAGGAAAAGAATCCCAAAGGTGAATTTACCTTGAGTCTTGGTACTAAAATAATTAGATACTTTATTTTGAAAAAGGAAAATCAATCTTGAATTGTACATATGTTTTTTGGTTGAGAATGTACATATTTTTTCATTCGTTTCCTCTTGTACAATCAAGTTGAACTTGAACTTTCTTTTTAGATTTCAAAGTTTTCGTTTCAACTTTGTTATAATTTTGGACAATAGTTTGTATACAGATATTATAATATTTTGTTTATTGAAAATTGCGCATGATAAAGATTAAAATTTGTTATATAATCCTAAAATCAAATCTAAAACTAAAGACTTTTTGCAATAAATTTAATAGTTAAGATGATGGATATAAATATTGACATATGAAGACTTGGTTTACAATGAGTTTTCAACTTTCACTTCAAGGTAGGTGATTGTTTATTTGATGTGATTGCATATATAATAAAATACTAAAAAAGCTTTGCCATGCTTTGTCACCATAACAAGCTTTGTTTGTAGGAATCATTTGTTTGGGAATACCTAAAGTGTTGTGATGTCAAATTTGTGAATTGAATGCTGATTTTTTGCATGATTTACATAATGGAGATGTGAATGATGAAAATACTTACATTCAAAAAGTGTCAATATTAGTAAGTCAAAGGAGGGTTATGGGGCAATTTCACTACTATATGATCATGAATTAAATCATGTTTTTTGGGAATTGAAAGATAAATATTCTAAGTGGACTTGCCAACAAATTGCATCAACTTTTTTATCCATGTACCCAATTTTTGACTTAAATGTATCACAAGTTTAGAAACACCTCAAATTCCTAGAATCAAAACAGAAAATCCTAATAATAAGGATTCAAATAATATTAATAGAAATATAAACATTCAAAATAGTTTCAAAAAGTGCCATGCCAATACAATGTTATTTGCTGAAAAATATAAATCAAATCAACAAACATCAAATTTTTATAATGTCCTAGGAAAAAAAGATTGATACATATACAAATGATAATCTCATAGAAAAAAATGGATGAAAAATTAGAAGTGTATGAAAAGAAAAAAATTCAAAAAGAAAAGAAAAGAAAGGTTTCATTTATAATTGATGTTGAAGATCAAAACATTAATTATAAAAATGAAATATTAGACATTGCAGAATATGCATGTTATTACTATTCAAGACATATTTTGGTTATCAAGTGCATTATGCATTTGAATCACAAATGAACATTTTTCATGTTTTTATAAAAATTATAGAATTGAAGAAACATGTCCTCATTTGTACATCTTGTGAAAAGAAAATAAGTTCAAATAGTTTGTTAGATATTATATTACGAAATTGTATTATTCGCAATCCATCAAATATGAAATTTGTTGCAATGTTAAATAGAATTAAAGAACATCTAATAACACCACATTTTGCATTTGTACAAAAAATTCAATTAAGAGGATACGGTGAATATGTACAAAAGCATTGTAAATGTTCCAACAATGTAAATCTTTTACAAAATGTATTGCCACACATGTTACATGATGATTATTCTATTGGTGGTGCAAAATAATAGGGACTTTATGGGAAGCAAACATAGATGCACAATTTATATTGGATTCATGTGTTGCTATTGGATATTGCCCTTATTTAACAAAAACAAACAAGTTTGTTACACAAAAATGAAGTCAAGATTGAAAAAATGTAAAATTGAATAAACTAAAGCATTAGAATGAATAAGAAAAATGGGAAATGAAATTTGTAATTTTCAACAAACAATGCAAATAATATTATCAACTTCATTTGATCATACAAGAAGATCATTCCAATTTACAAACACTTGCGAAACACATGATAAAAAAAAAGCAATAATACCACAATTTTAAAAAGTAATTAACCTTTATGTTCAATAAAAAATTGTTGCAAATCAATAGTTGATAAATACAAAAAATGACATGAAATGTCAGAAGATCTATGTCTAGCAGAATTTGTGGTTGACTATAATATTAAAAGCTTGAAAAAATAACAAAGAAGAAAGATTATCTATTTGGTTTCATTTAATAAACATAAAGATCTAAAAAATTGTTATTAAAAACTAGTCCTTTTATTCAAACCAGTTTGTGAATTTAAGATTTCTTGAAAAAATAAACATAAATTTTGGAAAGATGTTTACATGTAAGAGAAGAATTTTTTTGAAAGATTTGAAAAAAAAACATAAACAATTTCTGCAATACTAATAAGTATCAAGATGAATGGTATAATCTACAATCAATTGTTAAAAAATACACAAAAATACATGAAACAAATGGATGGGATGTTAATCTTTTTGCTTTGGAAATAATCACAAATGCAAATAATCCAAAAAAAAATAACATTGTGTATCAATATGAAACAAATTAAGCAATATGATTTAGCATATGAAAAAATACCCATCAAAAAAATATAAACAAGAAAAAAACTAATTAATGTATGAAATTTCTCAACAAGTAGAACAAATACCATATGATGATTTTTCTTCTCAGATGAAACATTTAAATAACGAACAACAAATCATTGTTGACGATATATTATATTAAAAAATTAAAAATCCAATAAAAGCTTTGCATATTTTCTTAATGGGAGTTGTGAATATAAGGAAAACTTTTACACTTATGTCTATTATTCAAAACATGGCTCAATCTCTATCTCTATATATAATATCGGTGGTTTTGTCGGCTTGCGGCGGTCGTCTTTCTCATCCGGTCATCCTTTCCATCCGTCTGTCTCGTCATTCATCCGTCCCCTCATTTGTGGGGAAGATAAAAAATGCTTTGGAGTTTGGACATGTCCCGTCGTCCTCCTTGGGGGTAAAGGGGTTAGGGTTAGCACGCCCTTCATAATGAATATTTTTGGGCTTATGATATAGTTTACCTTATGCTTTACAATTGGGGGAGGGGGGAGTAAGGCCCATAGGTGGGATGGGTTTCAGAAATAAGGGGCCTAGGAGGAGGGGCTTTACCCTATTCTTAAGTAATTTTTAGTTTTTACAGCATGTAAAGACTTGCAATAAAACTAAATTTTGCCAAGTTGGGAATTGGGATTAAGTTTTCTTTGTTATAATTTTTTTTAAAATTTTTTTTATAAAAAAATTATAAATTTGTGATTTCGCAAATTTGGTGAAATTTTTGAAAATACTAGAAAAATTAGTTGACTTTACACTAGGGAAACAAAAAGAATTCCCTATTTACACTAGAACTTGGGATCCCTTTTGTTTCCCTGGTTACCTTTCCCACGGAATGGACCTCTTCACCTATCTCCCCCCTTCAACACAACAACCCTCATTAAACCAATGACCGAAGAGGAAGAGGAGGCCCCT